>BNJU01001275.1_pt1 | contig 20593 bp, 24 predicted proteins | sample 8539281 | NCBI WGS metagenome assembly BNJU01 (sample SAMD00202456, study PRJDB9452) | human saliva metagenome | isolation source: human saliva | place: Japan
TAGACAGAACTTAGCATAAGGAATATTCCGAACCGCACCTAACAGCAATAATAACAACAATCGTAAGAATGATTCATAAGCAATTCCTCTCCTGCTTCTGACTTCATATAACATCACCGAAATAGGCTCGCTCTTTAGAAAGAAACGTACAGGAGGAGGCATCAGCAATCCTTATCTGAACTGATTTCATCGTATCATCTGACTCGCTATACATAAACCAGCCACACACAATGAAGAAAAACAAAAAACCGGTATTAGTAATCCTTAAATAAATCGGAAGTAGACTGCTTTATTTCTCCCTCTCCTCTTTTGTAAGAAAGATTCACAACCCAATCGTAATAGGTACTCTTTTGCAAAGTAAAAGATGCCCTTTTGCATGGTAAAAGATACTCTTTTGAAGTGTAAAAGACGCCCTTTTGCAGCATAAAAGGGCACCTTTTAAAAAGGCTTTTGTAAGTCCTTGGTAAACAATGGGATACAATCCTGAATGCTTTTCATTTCTTTTGATTTTGTAGACATGCAACTTTCATCTCTTGTAAACATATTTCTGATTAGTCCGTAATGGCGCAGTGATATGCGTCAAGCCGGATAAGTTTATAAGAAACTGCGCTAAAGAGTTTTACCACAAACAGCCATATCCCAGAACTATCAGTCCCCCTTTCCCATCCAAGGACAAAATCCTACCGTATACCATTTCCGTTTTTGCTGTCATTTCTGTCACTCCGTTACCGCCTTTAATCATCTGAATATAAAACCATTCCACGAAGTGTTAAAAGTGACAGCAACTAAAAACAAAACTAGATTAACCCGTTGGCGGAATTAAAATGTAGCTATAATGATATATAAAAAGTTGCACATATCGTTGATTTTTAGTAACTTAGTGAAGTCAAAACCATTAAGTACAAATCCTCGTATGTGCAACTTATACATAAAATTCGTCAAAATCCTTGAGATATGCAAGCAATTCTCTCACAACCATGTCAATGAGCAGGGAATATACCCCGTCGTGGTCCCATGCCAAAATTTTTCAGATTTGGAGGTCGTTGCCTTGTCCTTGACAGCGGAATCAGAGAGCATTGATAGTGAAAAATGGCTTTTTGATTATAAGCTTCAGGAGTACAAAGACAAAATACCTAACCTCATATCTCGCAGGCAATTCAACGACCGTAGAAAGAATACCGCAGGATTATGCGAAGACATGCGAAAGAGAATCGCTGCCCAAATGGACGGTGGGGAAACTCAATTCTTCGTAGATTCCAAGCCGATAGCCGTATGCAGGGTTGCCGAGGGAAGCGTTGCAAGATGGGGCAGAATGGGAGATTTCTCACAAGCACCAGTTTCGGCTTCTGTGCATCTCAAAATATGTATTACTTTGGCTATAAACTCAATGCACTCTGTGGGTTAAGTGGGGTGATACACTCCTATGACTTGTCAAAGGCCAGCATGCATGACCTCAATTATATGAAAGATGTCAAGCTGGTCTATCATGACTGTAATATCTATGGCGACAAGGGATATATAGGGGCTGATGTTCAACTCGATCTTTTCCAAACGGCTCACATTAGATTGGAATGTCCATATAGGCTGAACCAAAAGAATTGGAAACCAAAAATAATCCCTTTTGCCAAAGCCAGAAAAAGGATTGAAACTCTCTTCTCACAACTCACAGATCAATTTTTGGTTATCAGAAATTATGCGAAAATAACAAATGGTCTGTTTGCCCGAATAATCGGGAAAATTAGTGCGCTGACCATATTACAATAGGTCAACTTTATTAATAACCAACCCATCGGAAGAATTAAATACGCACTAAATTAATTCCACCAACGGGTCTTAGTTTATATCCAAATACAAAGATAATAAAAATATGGGCTTACACACTTTTATAGGACAGTACCTGTTTTCTGTAAATAAAATTCATGCCTTGTATAAGCCATTTTCTCCTATATAGGTTTGACGGTTTAGATATAAAAAGTGCCAAGCCCCGTGAAGGCTTGGCACTTCTTTATGTCGTATGATACTACTACTATGGTAAGACGATAAGTTCAAGGCTGTCAGATTTGACTTTCACTTTCAGCCAGTCATAAAGTTGTTTTTTATTGTTGTCAGCAAGTGGTTTTGAGGTCTTTACTACTGCGACAATATGATTATTAATCAATGTTGTGTCGATGAAAGATTCAGAAGCCTTTGAAAGTATAATGCTCTTTGCAGTAGGACAGATAACTTTAAGTTCGTCTTTCATGTTGTTTGCCAGAACAGGATAATGCGTATAAGAAGTTAGTTCCTTCTTTAGCACATCGTTGTTATATGCAAGTTCTTGCCATTCAGCCGTATTCTTTTCTCCTGTCATCAACTGACCTTTCTTCTTGTGTTGTAGAAGTAATAAGCTATCAGAGTTTGTTCCTTGAATCACCTTAAGTTTATAGCCATTAAGGTCATAGGCAACCATTGTTTTTTCAGCCTTTTTTATCGAGTCAGTCGAAATCGGGTTACCAATGGCTACGACATGAAGCGTTTTAGTTTGGCGGTCATATTCGTGCGAGAGAATGTTTGTTCCGTTATAATCAAGTTCCTTTGCTATAAATTGTTCTATATTATTTTCAAAGACACTTTGTTTGATAATGTTCCATGTCATGTAGCTGGCAGGAATGATAGTAATAATGATGATGCCGACGATGTAATAATTTACTCGTCTCATTTGTTCAAGATTGATGAACTGCTTTCTATGAAAATGCAGAAAGTGTACGCCTAAGCAGGTTGTAAAAGCGATAAAAACTGTATTGATGAAATAAAGATAAAAGGCACCTAAGAAAAAGGATGTATTTTGTACGGCCAGTCCATAACCTACTGTACAAAGGGGTGGCATTAAGGCTGTGGCAATGGCAACACCCGGCAACACGTTGTTTTTGCCTCTTGTAGCTAATGCTAAGAACCCTGCAGCACCACCGAAAAGGGCTATCAGTACATCGTAGAGCGTAGGTGAGGTACGTGCTAAAAGTTCTGACTGCGCTTCTCTAATAGGGGAAATCGTAAAGTAAATCATTGCGGTAATAACACTGATAAATGTGCTTACCAAATAATTCCTTAGGGACTGTTTGAAAAGAGTCAAGTCGGCTATGCCAATGGCTAATCCCATACCGATAATTGGTCCCATCAGTGGAGAGATGAGCATAGCACCAATAATTACTGCTGTTGAATTGACATTCAAGCCTAAGGATGCAATAAATACGGCAAAGATAAGTATCCAGAGGTTAGAACCTTGAAAGTTGATACCATCAGTTATCTGTGTAACAACATCTTTTTCATTGCCTTTGTCAGGCAAGATGTTGAAATAACTCTTAATCACTTGCCATAAAGTTTGATTGTTATTTTCCTGCATTTTGTGTTTTTTTTTTAAAGACCTTAATTCCGCAGCATAAATTCTTGTAAGAACTCCAAGTGCCTGGGAAACAAAGTTCTCGAAACACTTGAATATGTCAGAAATTTCACCTATCTTGGTGCTGCAAACATAACAAGTAAGCAAAAATTTGACATGACAAAATCACATCAGAGTGCTCTCCATCCCATAAACATCTTCACGGTCTCCGGATCGTTATGGTCGAAAAACGCGCTTTTGGCGAGGTCAAGGGATTTGATACGCTCCATTTCGTCGGGTGTAAGCTCGAAGTCGTAGATGTTGAAGTTCTCTTCCATACGGTTGCGGTGGACGGACTTCGGAATGATGATGACATCGCGTTGGGTGAGGTAGCGGAGGGCAACCTGTGCCACGCTCTTGTCATGCACCTTGCCGATTTCCTTTAACACAGGATTCACGAAGAGTCCGTTGCGACCTTCGGCAAGCGGTCCCCACGACATCGTATGCGTGCCGAACTCATCCATGTACTCCTTACTCCTGATTTGCTGGCAGAAGACGTGCGTCTCCACTTGGTTCACTGCCGGTACGATTTCGACATTGCTCGCAAGGTCAATGAAATGGTTCGGCTGGAAATTGCTCACACCGATGGCGCGCAATTTGCCCTCCCGATAAGCCTCTTCCAAAGCGCGATAGGCACCATAGTAGTCACAAAAAGGCTGATGAAGCAGCATGAGGTCGATGTATTCGGTCTGCAACTGGCGCAGACTCTCGTCGATGCTCGCTTTAGCACGTTCGTAGCCGTAGTTGCCTATCCATATTTTAGACACCAGAAAGATTTCGCTGCGGGCAATGCCGCTCTTCTTCACTGCTGCGCCCACGCCCTCTTCGTTGTGATACGCTTGCGCAGTATCCACCATCCGATAACCTGCGCCGAGTGCGTCGTTCACGCAACGTTCGGCTTCTGTCGGGTCCACTTGATATACCCCGTAGCCCAATTGGGGTATTTTCACTCCGTTGTTTAACGTTACATACTTCATTTTCTTCTCTTTTTTGGGTTAATGATTACAAAGTTCTTAATTCCGCAGCATAAATTCTTGTGAGAACTCCAAGTGTCTGAGAAACAAAGTCCTCAAAACACTTGGATATGTCAGAAATTTCACCTATCTTGGGGCTGCAAACATAACAAGTAAGCAAAAAACTGACATGGCAAAGGTAGCATTTAAAAACGAGAATATCACTTCTTTCGGTGGAATTTATCATATTATAGACGTTTTCTCAAAGTTGGGCTTTAAAAACTTACCGAATCTGTATTGGGCAAACGTGGAATTAGCGGCAAAGCATTCTGTTATGGAAGTATTTTTTGTGGTTTTTCATACTTCCCCATTGGTTTGGGTGGGGGATTTTATGATTATGCAAGAACCAAGAGCCCCAGAAAATCCCCATATCAATGGATAAATCCCCAAAATGTCACTTCAATATATAAAAGTACCTCACAAGGAATAATGCTGCGGAATTGAGGGTGAAAAACAAATTACTCATTAAACAAAAAACATATTATCAGAATGTAATCAGCTGAGGTTTATGGCATAGTCTATAACCATCATCAAGAGAAGAACCATTTGAAAACACAATATCTTCGTATTTTTCTATTCCGTAAGCATCATGAGCATGACCAAACAAATGATATTTAGGCTTAGTTTTCATCACTCTTTTACGAAGAGGAGCATTTCCCCAATGTGTGTTGTTACTTTCATCCAATATCATTACAGGAGGCTCATGAGTCACAAGAACGTCTATACCATCGGGTATCAAACTCTCAGGATGATTATAACCTAAGCCAAAGAACTTTACACCATTAACCTCACAACCTCGGTCTTGAAGAAAATGGACATTATCTGGCAGCTCTTCTATTCCATCAGCCTCCCATAAGCAAAGGTCGTGATTACCAACAACAAACAACTTATGCGGATAAGGTAGAGATATAAACCAATTCAGGAAGTCCAGTACTTCCTCTTCCGTACCCATATCAGTAAAGTCACCGCAATGAACAATGACATCAGCCATAGGCAGATTTGTCAGCAACTGATGTCTATTGTGTGTATCGGAGATTTGAAGGATTGTCATTATCGTTTCTTTGTCTTTATTGTATTATAGAATCAAAATAAACTGTGGTGCAACAATTCTCTTACAACGTTGCGCTAGCCTCCTTATGAATACAGATAACCTCCTTTGGGCGAACCGTTTCTATAACTTTCCTTATCGTAGCTTTATCCGCATGTCCTGATGTATGGATATCCACAGCGTTATAGAACATTTCACGAAACTCCTTATACTTTGAATTTGCTTTTATCTGCTCCGCATTCTTATAGTATCCATCCCAGGTTGAATATATGAGCAGCGTTTCCTCTTGTGGGAGACTATCAAGCAGTTTCTTCACCCTATCAACCTGTGATGTCCCTACAACCATCGTAAATCCTCTGTGTTTCAGCTTTCCATAGAGCTTATCGGTATAAAACAGAGGTGCAAAGGAGAACAAGCCACGTGATAGGCTGGACTCCCTCTCTGTAAAGAATTCCATCGTCCTTTTCATAAACAAGGACAAGATGCATAAAGGTTTCTTTGCATTCTCTGCTGCCACCTTGATACTTGCCAATCGTTCTATATCCGTAGCCGAAGCGAGTACAAAGACATATTTGAAGGCTTGCATTACACTTGCCATCTTCCTTGACACTTCACATTCATGGATGCATTTGTCTTTCCGCCCAAGCATCGTACCTTCTGTAATCAGCACATCGATATTAGTAGCATATCTTCTCAGCATGGGGAAAAGACCTTTGCTCATATAACCATGCAGTCGATAATCGCCAGTATGCCAAATACGTTTCCCATCAGCCTCAACGAGAAACATGTGAGCATCATAAATGCTATGGCAGGTGAAGAAAGGTGTAACCCTAATGTCACCTATCGTTATGGGGCAGGGACTCTCTTTGAGAGCTGTACGTTTCCAAGTTTTAAAAGCCTTCAACTTATCTATAAGACCCTTTGTTGTACGATAGTTCTTTTCCAGAAGTTCTTCTTTCTCCTTACTGGGCTCCTGTAGCTGATGGCGCTCATCTATTGCCATCTTGTCTCCATCAAGAAGTGTCCTATATTTAATAAGCAAAAGTTCTTTACTTCCTTCTCCAATATACTGTTCAAGCGGGATATAACGGAACAGTCCAACATGGTCTTCGTGAGCATGCGTATAGAAAACCGCCTGATGTTCTTTCTCATTATTCCTAATAATATCAGCAACCATAAGGGCATCTTCTTCAGGTGTAACAGTCTTCCCATTACTCGGCAGATTCTGCCCAAAGTCTATGAATACTCTGGAAGAATCTGTCCATATCTCGGTTATACAGCCTCCTATCTGATCAAGTCCTCTATGTATTTATCTCCATCACACTTTCAAAGTAATTAGTGCATTATGCCAAACAACCAGAGGTTCTACCATATTCTGCTCTCTTGCTTCATCTTTTGCATTCTTTTCTTGCACTTTCAAAGCGTTCTTTTCCTCATTTCCTCGATATGCAAGAATGAGCATCATACGAGGCTTACTAGACAGGTTAAGCCCTGTATGATTCCCTTCAAACAATCCCAAATCTGACTTCTGACGGATGATACTTTCCACATCATCCCGCAGAGCTGCACAAGCCTTAGCGTTATTAATAAATTCTTTCGTCTTTTTAACATGGGCTATTATTCCAGACTTGCCTCCTGTCGCTCCCATTCCCACCTTTAGTTCACCAAGATAGATATCATTCTCCCCCATGTCATTTTTCTTCGTATCAACCACAATAAGGTCAATTCTCGTCTTGATTATTCTTTCCTCTTTCTTGATATCCGACTGTGGAAGTTGCCATTCCATATCCACAACAACAAATCTATTGTTAAAACTACGGTTTCCCGAAGCAATATTCTGCTGAACTTCAAATTCCAGACCTGCCTTGTAAGAACTTATCAGCTGTTTAGCCTCTTTAAAGTATTTTCTTAATTGATCTGTATGTCTTAGGGTTTCCATCAAATCATCATGCTTAAATAAGACAGATGGTGGCGTAGCGTTCTTATAATACTTTTCAGATAAGGCCTTTATTGAAGGCTTACCTTTACAGAAACGTATCGTCATAATTTTATCCTTATGATAATATATCATAACTTCACCTTTTACTCTGATTTCAAAGGAAAGCTCTGGGTCTTCCTTGATGACATTGAATAATTTATGCAGACAGCCTCCTTTAAGATAGGCTTCTAAATGCTCGTTTGTAATAGTTCTCATATTTCCTTTTTTTCTAATTACTAATATTCCTTTATCATCGATTGCAGTAACGTATTAAGAAACCAAAAATATCGGTTAAAGGTCCATCTTATTATTTATGGTTTATAACTACAATAGTTAGCATTCAATTATTTCAACGAAAGTACTATCCACACTCTCTGTTACAAGTATAGGATAACTTCTTTTTAAGAGTATCTCACTAATAACCTTTTGAGAGGGATGTCCATAAGAATTTTTGTTTCCTACAGAGATAGGGCATAGAAAACATACGTTGTCAAGGGCGTCTGCATTAAACGATGCCGAACTTCCATGATGAGGAATTTGTATAGTTCCTATTAAGTCCCAATATGTTCTGTATATAGTTCTAACGTTCACTTTATTCAAATCACCATCACCAGTGTATAGACAAGCAACTCTATGTGAATGGCGAGGATGGGAGAGATAATCAAAACAACATCTGAAAAAGCCTTCACAATAGTATTTCATTCTCCCAAAATGTATGCCTAAATTTTTACATGATGGTCCTGAATATAAGAACATCGAGTTTTCGTTAATGTTACCATTAATCTCCTTTCTCTTATAGACTTTCTTTATATTTTCCTTTTCCTCAAGAATGTAATTGGGGTCTGCTCTCAATCTGCCGACATCAATACCTTCTTTTTGCAATTCATCTAAAAACTGTTTGTTCCTATTTTTATACTCATAATTAAAGGGAATGTACACCCAATCGTCGAAATCATTTATGGTCAGCGGAGTTCCGCTTGGTATTTCTGTTCTAGGCTCACCTATTTCTGACATATTCAAGGAGGGGACTTCTCCTATCTCCGTATCAAAGCTTGGTTGTACTTCAATAATCTGAGTTTCTTCTCCAAAGAATTCATTTGGATTGCTCACCAAATTTGCTAAACGGCTTTCCCCTAAAGCCCTATATATTCTGGATAGGAAATACTTTTCTTCATCATGAAGAAGCGGTATCACAACCCTCTCAATCCTCTGAACCGTTTTTCTTCAATGTATCGATTAGTGAGATGTGATCTTTGTCAAAATGAGAAATAAAGAGAATATGAATAATCTCGTCTTTTCTAAAGCTTTGATTTACTACTCTTTGTTTGGCTTGTGAACTTGGATTTGTCGTACCACAATCATACACGATATTGATATTGCAAGACGTGTGTCTTTCGGAGTAAAAGGCTCCCTGGCCTATTGGGTGAAAATCTTTGAATCATAATTTGTATAAAATTAGTTATACCTTAATTCCGCAGCATAAATTCTTGTAAGAACTCCAAGTGGCTGAGAAACAAAGTTCTTGAAACACTTGGATATGTCAGAAATTTCCCCTATCTTGGTGCTGCAAACATAACAAGTAAGCAAAAAACTGACATGGCAAAGGTAGCAATTAAAAACAAGAATATCACTTCCTTCGCTGGAATTTATCATATTCCTTAATTCGGCACTTCAAAACAAACTTTCCTGTCACTGCTATCATCGGTTATAAGTGTTTAACTTGTTGATTTACAACGAACTCTATGCAAATGTTAAAATGACAGCAAATAAAAATAAAAGTAAGTTTGTGATAATATTAGTGGAGCATTATAACTGAAGACTGCTTAGTTTATGGCTGTAAAGACATTATATACGACGATAAATACAAACGGAGAATATAGCTGTGGTGATATAGGTGTCACCACGGCTGAGTGGCTTGATTTACTATGTCCTTAACTCCGCAACACAATTTCTCACAAGAAATTGTGTTGCGGAGTTAAGGTACACAAATAAAACCTACTCTGAGGTCATCATTGAATAAACAGTATTTCTTTGTGGTTATCATACTTCCCCATTGGTTTGGGTGGGGGATTTTATGATTATGCAAGAACCAAGAGCCCCAGAAAATCCCCATATCAATGGATAAATCCCAAAAATGTCACTTCAATATATAAAAGTACCTCACAAGGAATAATGCTGCGGAATTGAGGTGTTAAATATTTTTCGTGGACACTAGTGAAAGATTATTATTTTATAAATGCCCACTTATATCGCGGATCATTTGGTAAGTTTATAAGATGCTCTTTCATTAATGCACCTTCTGGACTATAAAAATGAATGTTTGGACAAAACTCATGCCAGAATTCCAATGATGTTGCATAGTACTGTTCCAATTCCTCTTTTGTAAATGAAGGCTGATATTTTTTTATTTTGAACCCTTTGTTCTGTAATGCTTTTTTTATCTTGGTATGAGATTCATGAGGATTATCCTTATAGTTGAGTTTCAAAGCATCCTCTGAAATCAACTTCTTTTTCCGTCTCATCATTCATTCTATCATGCCAGTGACTTCGAAGGATTTCTTCTGGCATAATCTTATCCCCATTATCAAATTGTGCAAAAATTCTATTTGTTATGATCGAATCATGACGGAAAAAAACGTATCGCACTTCTGGATAATTATTAAAATCCTCATCTTTAGCTATATTAATTAGAAAACCTGATTGATTTCCACTACGCATAAAAGGTTGCTTTCCTATATTATTAACAATATAGTTACGCTTATCATTGTTTTTGAAAGGAGTCTGCTTTCAAATCAAAGTAATATAGTACTCCTAATTCATTATCCGTATATTTTTCATAGCGGTCCAACTTCATATTGAAGGTGGTAACCGCAAAGAACTTAGCCACCTCCATGTCGCTTGTAAGATCAAGCCAAGGAGTTTTGTTATAATAGTGCTGGCTCAAACCATCATAATTAATTTTGAAATAAAAGGTATCGTGTAACAACTCAACCCCCCTTTCAAATAGTTGAACTAGTGGATGCGTCTTGAGAAGACATTGAAACTCTTTAATCTGTATTATATCATCTACGAAATAGTCTTTATTCTCCCGAAAAAGACTTGGTTTGCAAGGCGAAAAGAAACTTGACTGCCCACGATAAAGAAATTTATGATTTGCCAACGAAGGCTTTAAGACGAACTTGTTGTGTGTAGAGAGTTGATTAACCACAAAACAGTTATCTGAAGCCCCCTCAATGGGGTAGTAAGAGACATTCGCCGAAGCCCATGGTATACGAAAAATTTGTCCATCATAGAAATATTCTTCTCTTGCAATCTCTTGACGATATTGGTCCGCTGAAAGGCGTTCTTGTTCTATCTTTTTAATGTAATCTGCAGCTTCATCAACATTATCAAAAGGATTCGACTTGCTACCAAGATCTCCTTCTGCTAGGGATGCTAATGAGCGATTGATATTTCTTCACGAAGTATCTCCCAGTGTTCAGTAATTTTCATATGCTCTGATTGAGTTGGCTTTATAACGCCTAGCTTTACCTTTGCATGTGTGTCAATACCAGTAACGAGTTCACACTCTATTTTAAACTCCTCCTTAAGCATTTTTAAAACTTCAGAAACTGGTGTTAAAGGATTAATCCGACAGCCTTTTAATATCATCAATGAATGGGCAAATACAATACTATCTTTGTCCATGCTGCTAAATGCACCTTCATCACCGACAGTTGTAAATCTATACCAAAAACGAGCTAACTGATAGCCCATTAAACGGTACATTGATGGTGCATCATTGCCTATCACTCCTGAAAACCATTTTCTGAACATTGGAATATAAACCAACACCTTTGAGTGCATATAGTCTATTATCAGGGGAACAGCCTTGCCGTCTGCTTGCATAGTAAAGCCTACAGCAAACTTGGGAAATTTCTCTACAGAAACCTTCAAGAATCTTAAAGCTTCATAACAAAAGCCTTGAAGCATTTTAAGAGTTTCTTGGTCGCTTAGAACGGTGTTACCAAATTCAGATACTTTCATTGACTTTTTTTTTATTTGACCTTAATTCCGCAGCATAAATTCTTGTGAGAACTCCAAATGCCTGAGAAACAAAGTTCTCAAAACACTTGGATATGTCAGAAATTTCACCTATCTTGGAGCTGCAAACATAACAAGTAAGCAAAAATCTGACATGGCAAAGGTAGCAATTAAAAACGAGAATATCATTTCTTTCGATGGAGTTTTTCATATTATGGACGCTTTCTCAAAGTTGGGCTTTGAAAAACTTACCGAATCTGTATTGGGTAAACGTGGAAGTAGCGGCAAAGCATTCTGTTATGGAAGTATTTTTGGCTCTCTCTTCTTCAGTTACCTTTGTGGTGGAGAATGCCTTGAGGACATCATTACATTTTATAATGAGTGTGGAGCAAGCGAAAAGAACTTCGACATACAGAACAATGACTTCGGATGGTCGCATCTGCCCTTTTCCTTTATGGCTGAGAACATGGTTTTCATGATGGTTACCGCCATGCTAAAGAACTTCTATCTCTATCTCGTCCGTCATATCAGCGATAAGGTCAAGCCATTGAAAAAGACACGCAGGCTGAAAGCCTTTATCCTGCATTTTGTCAGCGTGCCAGCAAAATGGGTGCGCACTGGAAGGCAGAACGTTCTGAACCTATATACAAATAAAAACTACTACTCTGAGGTCTTCATTGAATAAACAGTATTTTTTGTGGTTTTTCATACTTCCCCATTGGTTTGGGTGGGGGATTTTATGCTTAGAAAAGACCCAAGAAACACCGAAGCACCTCATATCAACATATAGAGCCCCAAAAAGACATCTCAACATATAAAATTTTCTCACAAGAGAAATACTGCGGAATTAAGGTATATCATTATAGCTACATTTTAATCCGCCAACGGGTTAGATTAGGGGTTTTGATGCTTTTCGTTTGGTTACATTTGCACACACAACGCCCCCTATCCTTCCCCGTTTTCCCATGATCTAAAGACCCATTTACAAAAGCTTGCTAAGAAATGACAATGGTACTGTTTTCAAGTCGAACGACTACTATCCGCTGATAAAAGATGTGTTCCGTTTATACTACACCTCGCTCTCATCCAATCTTTACACAAAGCAGGGTGTGACTAGCAGACCTCCCATCTTTTGAGCATACGGTAGTCGTTGTGACAAGTTGTTGAGCGACAGCGAAAAAAATACTTTGAGGGTATGCACAGCTGGAAGAATTATCCGTATGTTGGGTATGGGCATCAGCTGCAACGGGGAGAGCGTTTCACTGCGGATATGACAGAGCGGCAGGCAGACTCCCTGCTCCGTGCCGACCTTTGGAAATGCTTTGAACACTTCAAAGGGTATGGTAAGGATGCGCTGCTGCTCAGCCTCCTTGCCTATAATGTGGGTGTGGGGCGATTGCTTGGTTATGGAAAGCATCCTAAGAGTCGACTTCTGCGAAAGATAGAAGCTGGCGACAGGAACTTCTACTGGGAGTATATTTCGTTCTGCCGATATAAGGGAAAAGTCTTGAGTGGGTTAGTCAAACGACGAAAGGTTGAGTTTGCGTTGTTCTATATCATCTAACTATATTAAACCAAGAATTATTCCCATGATGTTACTTCTATTTTGCTGAAAAATTGTAACTTTGTAATACGATTAAATAGGATAAGCAATGAATGAAGAAACAAAAAAGGTACTCTTCGTCTTATTGAATGAGTACACAGATTGGGAAGGTGCTTTTCTCTCTACAGCCCTTCATGTTGGCGTAATACCAGGTAGTGAAATCAAGTACAGAGTGTATACAGTTGCTCCGACATTAGATGCAGTCTGTTCCATTGGTGGATTCAAAACGTTGCCCGACTATTCTTTTGAGAATATGCCCAAAGACTATGCAGCCTTAGTCCTTATTGGTGGCAATCGATGGGATTCACCTGAAGCAGAACTTGTTGCGCCATTGGTACAAGAAGCATTGGATAAGGGTAAAATCGTAGGAGCGATATGCAACGGAGCATCGTTTCTGTGTGCTCATGGCTTCTTGAACAACGTAAAACATACGGGTAATGGTCTCGACCAACTTAAACAATGGGGTGGTGAAAGATACACGAACGAAACAGGATATGTGAACGCACAGGCTGTGAGTGATAAGAATATTGTTACAGCAAATGGTGTCGCTCATTTGGAATTCACTCGAGAAATGCTCTCACTTCTGAAAGCCAATACCTCGGAAAAGATTACAGCTTGGTATGACTTTTATAAGAATGGATTTGTAAAATAGTAGTCATACTACTAAATAAAAATTGATGCGTGGAGTACATCGTCTCCACGCATCAATTATAGTTAGCACTCACACACACATCTTATTTTATGGATGTGGTTCTGGCTGAGGTCCTGGATTGGGATGTTCCTCACCAGAATTCTTGTCAGGTGCTGAAACACGTTCGTAGCTCACGCCAGTAAGTGTAAAATACTTCTTTGAGGGAGTGAGATGTACCACAGGTTTCGTAATATGAACTTTTGGGTTGAACTCCGCTTTCCCCTTCTCAACCAATTTACTCTGGAAAGAAGGTGTAAGTGTCCCAATGTCTCCGAAGTCTACAATGTCTCCGTTCTCAACGTGCTTCTTTGCTATCTCGGCTGCAAGTCTGAGAACAGCCTCAACTTCTGCACCTGTGAACGTTGTAGCGTGTGCCACTTCGTCACAGAAACTACGATGATCAACTCTCTTTCGCCCTGTAGGATGTGCCTGCACAACGATTTTTCCTTTCAAATTTCCAACTGTTCCTTTACGCTCCTTTAGCGTATAGGCAATAGGTCTGTTCGCCATAGTAACTAGTCTTGCCCCCGATTGTTAAGCCTTTGGAGGCTGGGGCTTTATCCTCCTCAGGCTTGTTAGTAGATTTATATCACAAAGGTAAGAAAATTCTTGACTATCTCCAAGAAAAAACACATACTTTTTTTGACAATTATCAACCCTTTTTCGCAAAAGGGTTCACCTAAACGAGTAAAACTATCTACCTATTATCAGAAAAAGGTCTACCTTTTTCGCCAAAAGGGTCTACCTTTTCTATTAAAAAGGTCTACCTTTTTTGCCGAAAAGGTAGACCCTTTTTGAAGAAACTGACAAACCTCTTCTGTAGATTTGGATATGGTTAATTAATAACCCTAATGAGAATATGCAGTATTTGGCTTTCACCTTGTCCGCCAATTTTCAATTCATCCGCATAGTTGTAGATGATGTCCTCAATCTCTGTCTTCATATCTCTGATAATTTAATGGTTCATACTTTATGCTGTTGCTTTCATTCTTCGGCTTATAAGACCTCGATTGGCATTGACAAGGTTTACAATTTGCTCGTGATATTCCGTATTCTTGTTGCATACCCCACGACTTTGTACCACCTCCAAAGTTCGTAATGATACTTCAATGGTTTCTATTCGCTTGCCTTCAATGGTAGCCGAAAGGATAAGGGAGTCTTCCTTAAGGTAGTATGCATTAGAAAATACGCAATGGTGCATTGATACACCTTCTTCCAAATGTTCCTGCACGCTCTCCAACACGTGGACTTGGATTATGCCGTCCGTAAAACAGATACCGAAAAACTTGGATTTGAGTTCCTTGAAGCGTTTCTCATCTTCGATTGCCTTCTGCTGCTTCTGTTCTATCTCCTCCCTTTCACGCAGTTTGAGAAGTTCCTCGTGCCTGCGGTCGTGTTCGCCTTTAAGGTCTGTGGGGCATAAATACTTTGGATTATGAATATCCTTTCCTAATCTTCTAAGTGTATCTACATAATCACTCCAAAGAGAAATGTCTGCTATCTCATAGCCGTTACGAACTGCAATTTTGTAGGACTGCCATAGTTCCTCAAAAGTCCTCCTGTTGCCAAGAAAGTAACGTAAATGGTCTGTGCTACCTGCCTTTAGTAATGTTTCCACACGGCTGTCTGTAAGCAATGCAGGAATAAGATGGGTAGGCACGATGCCATAGAAATTATCCTTAAAACCATTTCTTTGAAGTTTATTTGTAACCTTGAACTTCGGATATATGGGTGAGTAGGCAATATGCTGATAGGCTTCATTATCGTTGCGTATCGCCATAGGGCTATAATAGGAAAGGTATCAACATAGTGTCCCAATACCCTCTGTATGGCAACCACAGTTTTTCGTCCCTGCATATTCCACCAATATTGCCCAATCTCAATTATAGAAGTCTGTGCTTTGTAACCTTTCTCCATACCCACAACAAGTAGGAACATACGTAATACTTGAAACTCTCCACAAGTAGTAAGTATGGTGAAATACTGCTTCTGCTGCAACTTGCGTTCGTAGGTTTCCTTGACCTGCAACTTTGCCCTGCAATGAGGGCAAGTGCAAGTTTCTCTATGTTTGTTCATTACCCAACTATGCCCACAATCCATACAAGTGGTGCGACCTTTTGGTAAGCGGTAGGCGAAGTGGTCAATGCACTCACGGAATGCCCATCTGCTTTGTGTCTTGGTTATCGGGCGAAGGTGCCTGCTCTCGGCAAGGACTGCCTTCTCAAACTTGTTTCTCGGTTTCATAGGCTTAAAAATCGAATAGTGATGGTTGTACTTGGGTTGTCGCGTTCTCAGTCTTTTTCACTCGTGCGTTACGGCTCTGTATCTTGGCAAGTTCCTCACGCTGATATTGTTTAATGGCTTCCTGCCTTGCTTCGGCTTTTTCTTCCTCTGTGAGTTCCACAATGTGATTGACGGCTACTTGGCAAGAAACAGCCTTACCCACCTCTATATCGTCTTCATCATAGTAGTGTACCGCCATTGAGTAGATTTCATCGTCCTCAAAGCCATTGCAGCCATTCGCCTGCACTTGGTTCAAGATGTAGGTTACACACTCCTCGATGCTCTTGTTAGGCTTCATCAAGTTGGGTGCAAACAAATGGTCTGTCGCTGCACGCTGATTGAGATACTCGGCTATTGCTCTCGTAAAATGTTCTGTTCCTTTCATAGTCGTTTAATGTTTGGGGATTTCTACTATTTGATTGACACTACCATACAAATAGGCTCTTAGGCTGGTGCGGTCGGGTGCGTAATACTCTGCCCAATGTCCGTATTGATTGACCAAATACTTCTTCAATACGTCCATAAAGTCAAACCGATAACCCATAAGGGGTACGGCTGTACGGAAGTAGGTGTTTGTGTTCACCGCTTCGGCAAGCCAATTCTTTTTTTCGAGCCAAGCTCTCAACAACTCGTCCTCACGGCTCATTCGCTCACCACGATTGAGTTTCACACGGAGAAGATACACCTTGCTATTACAAAGGCTCTCCAACGGCTCAACGTCCCACAGCACAAACTTAGTTGCCACCAAACGCTCACTTTCATCAACCACCGAACTTATGCGGTAATGAGAGGAGGAGCTATATCCTTTGCTGTTCATCGAAGATGTTGTATTTACCTTTTGCTTATCCATAGCGACATTTTTTTTATGCGTCCAAAGATCGGAGTATGCTGATTCCTTTTTGTAGCAAAATAGAGGTAGCGGGGCGGGCTTGCACAAGGTTTTGTCGGAAAATACTACCCGTAGGTGTGGAGATTTTCCAGACAAACCAAACGGCACAGACCTTTTGAAAGCCACAAGCCCCATACTACCTTTGCGAATAAAAAGAAATCAGCACCGACTTATGGCACATCAAAGTGGAATAGATGGACGTGAGAGCCAGTATGGAAAACAAAAAAGGTGGCTACCTCAAGCGAGATAACCACCCATATAAGATGCATAACTATCGTTAATGAGCTGACGAAAAAAAATTGAGTACGACTACTCCTACCAAGATTAATGTGACACCGAAGATAGTCATTAAATCAAAATGCTGTTTGAAGCAGATGATACTGATAGCATTAACAAGTACCAATCCAAGACCTGCCCATGTAGAATAGACTATACCGAGAGGAATTGTTTTTAACGAAAGAGATAAGAAATAGAAACATGCCATATAAGATACGCATGTCCCAAGAACAAGCCATGGCTTTGTAAAACCATCAGAGACCTTAATGCATACAGTCCCTATAGTTTCCAAAACTATGGACAACATAAGAAATAAATAAGCCATAATAATTGGATATGTAATTTAGGCGGACTTTAACGCTGTCACCTTTCTGCGTTTGACACTGCAAAAAGTACTCATTTTTTTAGCAATTTCGTACTTGGTAAATACATTTTTTTATGGAAAAAAAGTTAGAAACGAGCACCACGTATAGAATCAGATTATTAAGAACTTATCGAAAAAAACTTCTTGTTAGAGCACACAGAGCAGGATTGCCAAGATGACGGCAAGCCAGAACAGCTAACGCAGGATTGTAAAGGTTACTTGCAGAATAACTCTGACAATGAAGCGTAGTATCAGGAAGCTAAGAATAACCGAAACGGCGGTTACGACTTGCGGCGTAACTATCTTCGAGATGAGGTAAACCGCACCGATAACGATGGAAAGCAGAACGGCGAGTTCGATGAAGCGTGTCCAAGCGAAGCGGCGGACTTGCTTGGGAAAAGTCGGCTGCTGCCTGTTCTTATCGGTTTTGTTCGATGCGGCTGCCTTGATGAAGGCAGGTGTGTGAATGTCTTGATTCATGATGATTGTTTTCATAATCGGGGCTTTTAATAGTTCAAGAGCGATAACAAGATGCTCTAACGACCCAAAGACAAGTGTTTGCAAAACTCTTGACGTGTGGAGTGGAGCGTTTATCTTGGCTCTTGACACTACAAAAGCCCCCGATGGTGAAGTATCAAGCCATGTTCTCTCCGCCTATCGTTGGCAGACCATTGACCTCGATGAGCAGCACGATGGTACCGGTCAGCTCGGTGTACAGTTTGTCGTATTCTGTACCTGCCGCAAAGTCGTCCGTGAGTTCGTACTTGGCAAATACCGCTTGAATTGCCTTGTTGTTCAGTAAAATTAGTGCTAACCTTTCGGGAAGTGGACTTGGCAGCTCCTTCTCAAACTCCTGCTCCAGCACGGAAACAAGGGTATCATACTTTGAGAAATGCAGGTTGTGGTACAGCACCTCGCTTGCCATTGTCTCTGCTTCGGGGTAGGAGAAACCTTGCGCCACGGCATCGCAGTAAGCCGTCAAAGCCTCGTCTGTGCGAGCGGTTATAAACGCATTGTCATTCACTCTCTCTGGAAAATGCTCTCCGAGATACGCTTCCAACTTCAGACGGAAGTAGGAAAGTTCTTTTTTTGTCGTTGTCATAATTTCAAAGTTTTAGGGTTATATACATTATTTTGAGGAAATGCCTAATGCCGTATTGAAAGTACCCAACTTGTCAGCCAGCTCATCCATATCGTGTTCTATCTTCTTATTGGTAATACGGGCGTAAATTTGCGTTGTCTTGATGTTGGTGTGTCCTAACATCTTACTTACGGATTCGATGGGAACTCCCTTGGATAGTGACATCGTGGCAAATGTGTGCCGGGCGAGGTGGAAGGTCAGGTTCTTTTTGATACCACAAATATCGGCAATTTCTTTCAGATAACTGTTCAGTTTTTGATTCGTCAGCATGGGGAAAGTTTGCCGTCACGATAGGTCTTGCCACTATATTTTGCAATGATGCTCTTGGGTATATCGAGTAAAAGAACGTTGGTCTCCACGCTCGTCTTCTGCCGCTTGGTCATTATCCACTGCTTGCCGTTGAGCGTGACGATGTTTTCCGGAGTGAGGTTGTACACGTCTATGTACGCAAGTCCCGTGAAGCACGAGAACACGAACACGTCCCTTACAAGTTCCAAACGGCCGATGCCGAAATCCTTGTTGGCTATCCGTAAGATTTCCTCGTCTGTGAGGAATCCACGATTGACCGGTTCCATGTGAAAACGGATGTTGAGGAACGGATCATGGTGCAGGACACCAAGTTTCCTGCCCAGAATGGTAATCGTCTTGAAGGTTTTCATCATCCTCGTAGCGGTGTTGGAATTCTGCCCGACAACCGTTCGGAGATAAATATCGAAGTCGTGTATCACGATATAGCCGAGTTCGGACAGGCGGATGTCAGACCGACCGTATTTATCACGAAGGAAATTTGAGAAGTGTTTCTTGCAGACGTTGTATTTCTGTAAGGTTGCAGCTTCGACCGACACGCCTACCTGTCGTGCAACGTCACTGTTGTGCTTGTTGAAGAGGCTCATTAGGGTGTCCACATCCTCCTTCTTACCAAGATACTCCGACTTGATACGCTCCAAGGACACCTCGTCCGTCATCTCGACTTTCTTGAAGATGGTCTGGAGTCCGCTTTGAATGTTGTCAAGTTCGAGGTTGGTGGAAAGTGCTTCAGTTGTCCTTCCCTTCAACCGTTCCTTCTCCCTGTCCCATTGGGACTGTTGGACAGCAATGCCCGTCGAGCCAATTGAAAGTCGTTCATTGTTGAGATAGATTCTCAGCATGACGGGTGTCTTGCCCTCCTTGTTCACATAGTTACTTCTGAGATAGAAGACTGCTCTGAAAATTGCTTTCATACATTTTACTGCTTTTAGTTGTAGCCTGAACAGAAGTCTTGTCCTAAACCCTGACATATGTAGCCGTAGCTTGACGGAAACACTGTTGCCTGAATGGGTATATGGTAACAAAAACACCTCTGTAATCACGCTGCAAAGTTCAACATATTTATTTGAATAGCAGTAATTTACGCATACTCCTTATGTACTCTGTATGTACTCTTGGCTACATTTTTATTTTGCCTTGAAAATGTGTAGCCTGATTGTAGCCTTTTTAGAGCATTTTGGGAGTTTCTGCCCCCTCCGTGCATACTCTGAAATTTGGGATGGGTATAAAAGAAAAGTATCATAACTACTTGTAGCTATGATACTTACGTTTTTCTTAGGTTTCTCTCTGATATTCATTTCAGAGTACCTAAAGCGGAGAGAGAGGGATTCGAACCCCCGGTACCTCTCGGTACGACGGTTTTCAAGACCGTTGTAATCGACCACTCTACCATCTCTCCAGAAGGTGTGATTTGTAGTCAACCTGCTTCCTTGTTGAAAGCGAGTGCAAAGTTATGAATAATTATTGAGACTGCAAAATATTTAAAAGAGAAATTTCAGAAGAAATGATTTTCTTTATGATTGAGGTGTATTTCGTGTGCTTTATATAGGATTTTTTCATGGC
>BNJU01004248.1_pt1 | contig 20583 bp, 26 predicted proteins | sample 8539281 | NCBI WGS metagenome assembly BNJU01 (sample SAMD00202456, study PRJDB9452) | human saliva metagenome | isolation source: human saliva | place: Japan
CAAATATTATTATGAAGTCCGAGAAAAGAATATCTTCTTTTTCCTAGTCCCGAAAAAGACGTTATCTTCAATTTGGTTTAGCTTCGTCAGTAGGTCTATCTCTGCTTGTCGTCTTGCTCCTTTCTTGTTTTAAATCTCTTATCATAATAGTTATTGTTAACGATACCAAGAGGCATTCGTGCCTCTATTGGTATATAGACTTTTTAAGCGGTAAGTTCCGTTTTTTTGTCTTACTGATAGTCATGATATTCTCCTTTATATCGAACCAGAAAATATCGTGACCATTATAAAAACAAAAAGTCTTGATATTTCTAGTTATGTGAGTTTAGCCATTGTACGATAGCTTCTTTATGGAATCGAATCGTTTTACCGATTTTGATTTTTGGGTAAGCCTTTTACAATCCAAGAATCCAGTGTATTATTTGATATGCCCAAATAGTTACAAGCTTGTTTTTTGTTCAAATAGGGGCTATCAATACCGCTCTTGTCTAATTGCTCTCTGATTTCTTTCTTTATAAGATTAGAGTAAAAGTTGAATTGATGAATTTGTTCATCTGGTAAGATTACTTGCATAGCTTTTTCATCCATTATAATTCTATTGAAGTAGAACTTGATATGACGTCTCTAGTTTCATTAGGAGTATTCGTCAAGGAATTTTTGATGAAGTTATTTTGCTTTTGTCTGTGCTATACCTTCGCGAATCTAAATACTTGGCAAAAAAGTATGTTTTGTCAACGATAAGCCTTAATAAGGTCGGATTTTCTTCTCTCGCATATCTAACCAAATGATTAAACTCTGTGAAATTCTTCTTGTCTATCACGTCAACAATAGTTGATAGAAAATCATCGTTGTTATTGTTTATGAGGAATTTGTCTAATTCAAATCCGCATCCTATTTCTATATCATCAATTTTGTATTGAGTCTTTTCAGGATTCTCCGCATGAACAAAGTAGTCATACATCCCCTTGGGAGACATAATAGGCTCTACATGAGCAGGACCCTTTAATTTATCCTTGATGAGTTCAGATACTTGATTATAACTTTTTAGTGAATCAAAGAAAAAGGCGCCATGCTTATGAGCTTTTTTAGCTCACCTGTTTTTCGATTGATATCTCTATCATGCCAAGGGGATAAGATAAAGGGAATATGAAAACTCAAGTATTTCTAAATAGTTTTCTGGGGCGCTTTCTTTGTAAAAAAGAAAAGCCCACTTGTTAGAACGTTGTTCTTTTGCCATAAATATAATTCTACCTTTCTTAATTTATCATTCTATCTATTAGGAGATTGGCAGAGTAGAATCCGGAGTTTTTTTGAGGAAAATTTTTCTGATTACTGATTATTGGCTTAAGTGGGGTCGTAGTAACCCCACTTAAGCCAATAATCATAATAAAAACAGCGCTGTTTGGCTTTCACTACGTGAGCCACAGCGCCGTTAAGTTATATCTCTTATTTTCCAATAATATAAATCCATTTTTATCTGGTTTATAAGGTGAAAAAGAAATAGTCAGGGTTATATCTTGCAACTTCTTCTATAATCATTGTATCCATATCATTTAGAATCTTCTTGGCTTGTTGAGTCTTTGGGAATCGAATCATCAAAAATAACAGCATCTTCTCTAACTTCTATAATAGATTGTCTGACTGCTTTGTTAAAGCATTTGTTGACTGGATTATATTGTTTTCATTTTTGCTTGCTCAGTTGTAGTTATGACTTCTGAGCGTTCACTTTGATGCAAAAATGCGGATAGCAAAGTTTGCTTGATAGATTTCCATAGATTTGATAGATTATCTTCTTCTTGTCCTTCTTAATTTCATAGCTAATGAACAATATGAAAATAATCAGGCTGATAAGTGATAGTGACAGACTAACCAAGAAAATCATACTAATAAATCTAGAAATTAAGGTTAGATAGGTAATGTTTTGTAAGTAACTCACCATAAATCCTAATATGACTGTACACAATATACTGAGGACTGCTGTAAGAAATAATGAAACGCAGAAGTTGAAGAACCTCTGGAAATATGTTGGTTTCATAATCTATAAAATACCTTTCTTTGTGTAGTATGTAGGACACAGTAGGGGAAAAACCTGATACGGATGCTCATTATCAATAATCTGGATAAGGCCTGTTCCTTTTCCAACAGGAATCACAATACCTTTTGGGTCGAGGTCAGGGAATAGAAATTGTGTAGTTTTCTGATTGATGTTCCCAACCTGAATCAGAACATTAAGTTGTTCTCGAACCGAAACTGGTATAGTATTGTGGTCAAATCGTTGACTGACTAAAAGTAAATGAACCTTTGTTGCTCGTCCTAATAAAGCAATTTGCGATAACAAGGAGAAGAAGGAATCTTTTATGGCTTTATTGACCCCTTCAGATAAGGCGAGCACTTCATCAATGACGATTGTCAGATGTTTAAAATCATGACGTGGATTTTCAAAGAGAATCCCTTGACGCTTATGAATAATAGACAGACACTGACTTAAACTTTCATTGATTTCTGACACAAAATCAGATTTAGAGCGGTTTTCATGAGGATGAATAACGGGAATTTGGTGTTCTCTTGCCCAACGCGATGGGGTATCAAACTTAGGGTCAATGATAATCAAGTCAGAGAAGTTTCTAAGAACGCTTAAGAGATATGTGAGCGCATAGCTTTTCCCACTGCCTGAGTTACCTGCAATTGCGATAGATGTCACCTTATCATAATTAACAACTAGATTTTCCATGATAGGAACAGCGTCTCCTTTGATTGATGATGTAAACTGTTCAAGGTCTGAAATCACTAGACGTTGAGAAATTCCCTTCTTCCAAGGAAAAAATAAGCCACGCTGAACATGAATATCCTCTGACTTTAAGGCGATAAAGTAAGCGGAATTTTGTTTCAATAGCGTATACTGAGGATAGAGGGAGGCATTTGCGATTAGAAAAATCTTTTGATACAAGTTGTCATCAATGATAAAGCCACAAGGAAGACGAGGAATAAAGATAAATCCTTCTTCTTGAACATTAATGTCAAAAGAGTTGGTATATGATGTTTCACCCTGCAGTACAGAGCCTAAAGTCATATTTAAGCTCTGTAGCAGGTATTGTTCCAACTCTCTTTTAATGAGATATTGAACCATTATTTTACCTCTTTCAATGAGTCAGCTTTAAAGTAAACATTATAGTTCACTTCACATGCCTGTAAGTTATCAAAGGTGACAAGAGAAAGATATTCTGGTAGGTCAGGTTGTTCAAGAAATTTAACCTGAAAAGGGGGTAATCCTTTTTGCCCAAACCATATTTTATAGGCGATAACTTCATCTGTCGGCTTCCCATCCTCAAATTTCTGTTGTGCTTCAATCTCATCACTTAACAAGTAGATTGGTGCTTGAAGGTCAACATATTGTCCGGCTGTTTGATTAGAGTATCCGCCTTTGCGATATTGGGGTTTCATTTTCATTTTGAAATACCTCGTATATTTTATTTTGTGCTTAAAAGTATAGTTGACATACTCAGTTTGAGGTCGTGAGCTAGACTTGTTAATTTTTTCCTTTCTATCTTATAGGAGATTCAGTAGTCGAAATTCGGAACAATTTCACGGATAATCAGATTGACTACCGTTTTAATGATTTATTAATCATAATCTTTCAGTTGTTGCTGTAACATCTTTTGATATTTTTGAAAATGGGTTGTTACAGTTTTATCGATGATTCCTAAAAAGATTTGCTAGTTTAGTAGAAGGCAGGGGTTTTTCAGTTAGTTTACTAATCATAATTATTCTATCTTTTGGATTTAAGTCTTCGATAAAGTTGATTATGATAGCCATCATTTCGTTTTGTAAGTAAACTTCTTCCCCGTTGGGATTAGTATCAGCTATTAACTCATATAGGTCTGTAATTCTTCCATCAATGGAAATATTTTCATCTAAACTTCTAAGATTATGGTATCTATCTCTTCGTTTAGCATTTTCGAAAGACTTATCTTCATCTTTCAGTATCTTATCCCATTTTTGGAGCTCTATATAATCCTGTGGAGTGAGACGGTCGTTAAATGTTTTTATTGGCATGATAGCCTCTTTCTAAGTCCGTTTTTTAGGACGGAAAGAAACTTTAATGAGCCAAACTGAATACCGATAGATGTGAAAAGGGCACACCAAATAAACGGATAAACAGATATATGTACAACTCGACCGTTATCGTCTGAGTTTTCATATTCGTTTCAATCCGTCCGTTTGATGCGCATCAATAAGGACTTTAAATTTATTTACAAGTTTCCTTGTATGTTTAAAGTATAATTCATTTAATTATGTATAAGTAGTGTATTTTGATATAATATAATTACGCAAATACATAAATAGAGGTGTTAAAAAGATGAATGAAGATTTACAGAGTTTTTCTGTACAAAAAGCCTCAGAAAGAATAGAGAAATGATTACAAGTAAGAATTTGAGTTTTTGAAATTTATCCTGAAAACTCAAATATCATTTTCATGGATTGTAGCAGGTAAAAAGAACCAAAAAGAAATCCATATTTACTTACTGATACAGCAGTCCAAAGAATTAATGAGACACTAAATGGTCAAGAACTACCAAATAAGAAGAATAGATACCATTGTGAGAGTGATATCTTGGGAGACAACGATGAGGTTGAAAAATTACATTCCTGAAATGATGAGATTGATTGTTAAGAATCTGACAGAACAACAGCAATTAATTTTTTTGATGAAACGCTAATGGATGATATTTATTTTTGCTGAAACGATAGCTTATAAAGAGATACTAAATGAACATAATGCTCCCTTCTTAAATATAGATATAGAGCAACTACATACGGAAGATATCCCAATTTCTCGGATTTTAGCTGAGTCGGAATTACTAGGAGCAATTGAAGAAGATTTTAAAAAGCATTTATAGAATTTCTTGATTCGTCAAAAATATATCCGTACAAAAAGTAAATGGTGTAGATGATTATGTAGATAAAGGGATTACATTTTAAAAAAATCAATTCAGGTGCGATGATATTGTTAATCTATTTTTTTGAAAGTTGTAAAAGAACATAAATTACCTATTGAAGAATCAATTGGGCATAGAGTATATTCTATTGTAAGAAAAGATGTTTCTAAATTGGATTCCTTAATAGAGGAAGAACTATTGTATGATACGGTTTATGCTTCTTATAGGAAGACAAAATTCTTGAAACAGAGTTAAAAATTTCAGCATGGTATCATTAAAAGCTGGACAGGATTATATAAAATCTTTATATGACACACATAAAAGTAGAAATGAAATTTGGAACAAACTAAGGGAAGAGGGCGAAATATGATATAATTATGTGGTGTAGAAAATAATTAAAAACCAAAATGGAAAGAACTAATGGCAACGAAACAGAGTAAAGAAGTAAAAATTCAACGTGAAGTCGAAAAGTGGCTAACGTCTTATGACATGGAATTTGTGACACAAAATGAAAGTGTTAACCCAGAAATTGACAAAGCTTTGTCAAAAGCACCTTCTAAAACAGGTGGTGAGGGTGCAAATTTGGTTGATGTTAAGCTATTATTGAAAGATAGCAAGCTAGACTATTACCCTATTATGATTGAATTGAAGTGGGGGAGTAACAAACTTGAAAAGCTGGACAAAGAAGACCATGTCGCCAATACAAAAACAAGTGGTAAAGAAAAGGGCGAACCCAACTATACCAATATCAACGGTTATGCGGTAAATGGGGCAGTTCACTATGCCAACGCTATTCTTCAATATTCTAGTTATACAGATGTGATTGCGATTGGAATTACAGGAGATGAGGACGAGGCAGGCAATCTTGAAACTTGCTTTGGTGTTTACTATGTTTCCAAGTCTAACTATGGTATTGGTCAAAAAGTTGGTGAGTTTTCTGACTTATCCTTCCTAAAACCTGAAAACTTTGATGAATTTACAGAAAAGGTAAAAGAGTTACAATTATCAGAAGCTGAACTACGTTTGATTCACCAAAAACGTGAAGATAGGATTGAAGACGCTCTAACAAAGATAAATGAAAGTCTCTTTAACAAACAGAAAAACATCAGTGCTTTGGCACGTATTCACCTAGTGGCTGCTAGTATCATGGCAAACTTAGGAGTTGCAGGTAAGGTGAAACCCCTAGAGCCAGCAGATTTAAAATCTTCTGATGAAGAAGGTGATACAGATGGAGATATTTTTAATCCGTAAAAATTAAGGCGTTTCTGAAAGAGAAGAATCTACCACAAGCTAAACAAAAACAAATTTTGCGTCATTTAGAGCCTACGATTCTTGAATCTAGCTTTTCAGACCCAAGAAATGGGGTGTCTCTCCTCAAAGAAATCTTTACAGAGGTGATTGATGACCTAGGCTATTTCTACAAAATCGGAGTAGATACGGACTTTACAGGCAAGCTCTTTAATATCATGTTTAGATGGTTGAGTTTTGCAGGAGACGACCAAAATGACGTGGTATTAACTCCTCGGTATGTGGCACTTTTGATGGCGAAATTAGCACGAGTAAACAAAGATTCCTACGTTTGGGACTTTGCGACTGGTTCGGGTGGTCTATTAGTGGCTGCCATGAATCTGATGTTAGACGACGCTAAAAAAGAAATTACAAGCCCTGACGAACTCAGAGAGAAGGAAGAAAAAATCAAGGCGGAACAAATTCTTGGGATTGAAATTCTTCCAGAAATCTACATGTTAGCCGTTCTAAACATGATTCTAATGGGAGATGGTTCAAGTAATATCCTACAAGATGATAGTTTGAAAAAGTTTGATGGGAAATATGGTTATGGGAAAGATAATGAACACTTCCCAGCAGATGTTTTCCTTTTGAATCCTCCTTACTCTGAAACGGGGAATGGTATGAATTTTGTGAAGCGTGCCTTGTCTATGATGAAGGGCGGTTACGCTTCTATCATTATCCAAGATTCCGCAGGTGCTGGTAAGGCAAAAGAAATCAATCAGAAGATTTTGGAACATAATACTCTTTTAGCGTCTATCAAAATGCCAATGGATATTTTTATTGGTAAGTCTAGCGTACAAACGTCTATCTATGTCTTCAAGGTGGGAGAAAAGCATGAAGCCAAACAGCGAGTGAAGTTTATTGATTTACGCAATGATGGCTATAAGCGTTCAAATCGTAAGAAATCAAAAGCTAGCACTAACTTACAAGATGTCGATAATGCGGTAGGACGTTATGAAGAGGTGGTCAATCTCGTTAAATTTGGTAAAGATGAGTTGAATATTTTCACCGAAAAAGAATACATTGAAGATGTCATTGCTCTATCTGGTGAAAAATATGGTGAAGACTGGAATTTTGACCACCATATCCAAATGGATACGATACCCACGATAGATGATTTTAGACAAACAGTGTCTGATTATTTAGCTTGGGAAGTCGCTCAGATAATCCAAAATAGAGGAGATGACAGCTCAAAAATCATAGGCCCTCAACTTCAAAAATTGACGAAAGAATTTGAAGATAGTGGGGGCGTGTGGAGATTATACAAAGTTGAAGAAATATTTAATATTGCTACACCGAAAAGAAAGTTTAATGCTAATACGCTTACTTTTTAATGGAGTATATCCATATGTTGCTAGGGGTGATAAAAAAATAATGGAGTCAGAGGATATATCACCGAGGATAGTCAATATTTGAACTCTGCAAAAACAATCAGTTTTGGTCAAGATACAGCAACGATGTTTTACCAAAAAGATGCTTATTTTTACAGGAGATAAGATTAAAATATTTTCCTTTTTGCATGGCGAGTTATCCCTCAAGTATTGCTCAATTTATTATCACAGCTATGAAAAAAATCATTTAGTAATTTTTACTTGGGGAAGCAGTTCATTTAATGAAAAGATATTAAAAAGACTGAAATAGTACTTCCAACTGTTAATAATAAGCCAGCCATTAAATATATGGATTCTTACATAAAAGCGCTCGAGGCGGAACGCATCGAGACGCTCGAGGCGTATCTATTAGTAAGTGGTTTTAAAGATTACCAACTGACCAAAGAGGAAAAAGATGCTTTAGAGGCATTTGATAATCAACAATGGCAAGAGTTTCGTATGGGTGATTTATTTGACAGAGTTAAAACCAAGAAATTACCTTATAAAGCAAAAGAATTACCCAAAAGAGCCACAAGGGAGTACAGCTTACCAGCATTGACTTCTAGTTTTATGAATCAAGGGTTAAACTACTACGTTCCGAAAAGAAGGAGCAACAGTTTTACAAAATGTTATCTCTATCCCGTCTAACAGCGATGTGTACAGAGCTTACTTCCAATCACAAGAATTTACCGTTTTGTCTGACGCTTATGCTATTGATTGGATTGGTTCAGATAAACAACTAAGACCGAATGATTATCTCTTTATTGTTCCGAGTATCAATAAAGTAACAGACCTACCGATTTATTCCTATAAAAATAAATTGGGTGGTTGGAACGTGGTTGAGGATAAACTGATAAAATTACCAGTTAATGAACAAAGTGAAATCGATTTTGATTATATGGCAACCTTGGTACAGGCTATTAAAAAATTAGCTATTAAAGATGTTGTTTTATATGCTGATAAACAAATTGAAGCAACAAAAGAAGTTGTTCAGAAAGGAAGTAAATAATGGCCAGTGATTGGAAGGATAGTCCTACTTGTTTTGAACATTTTAATGGAGAATATGATTATATGCTTTTCATTGATGAAACAGGGATACCGACATTAAAAAAACTACAATCAAAACAATCGATGGTTTTTCTATGACGGGTGTTTTAATTGCTGGTGAAGATGGTGAAAGTATTATTTCTGATATGATGGCTATTAAACATAAATATTGGGAAAATGCAATGTTTAACAAGCAAAAGAGTAGTATTTCATTCAAGAGATTATCGCAAAAAGATAGGTGCTTTTAATCCAAAAAAATAATTGATTACCCTGAAATGAATATGGAATTATTGCAATTTATAGAGCGTACCAACTTTTACGATTTTTCATCAGGAATTGATAAAGATTTTTTTGAATCAAAAATACAATAGTCCATATCCTGTCTATTGGTTTTTCTCTTGTATTTATAATTGAACGTTATGCTATATATTTAGAAGAACGCGGGAAAACAGGGGATAATTGTACTTGAAGCTATCGAGGTAAAAAGAAGATACAAATTTGTTACGAATGATTGTACCTCAGATAGAGTGTGGAACAGATTTTTGTCAGTGATAGTATATGTTCTAGGATTAGAGGTGTATACTTTAATAACAAAAGAACAGCAAATAAAAACAATCATATCCATATTTAGAATTAGCAGATATCGTTGGTTATGAATTGCATAATAAAAATTTGTAAAGGTATTGAATCTGATTTATATAAAAAAATTGAATCGAAAAATTTATAATTATCCCAAGACAGAGGGATATGGTTTGAAAATATTTGGAGAGAGCATATAATAATGAGTGATACAACAGAAGAAAAGACTATTAAATTAGCAGATTGGGCACATGAAAAAACAAAAATAAGTTTGGACTTTTTCAATTATGAGTCGGATATGGTTGGGTGGAATTTTGAAACTGGAGAAATTTATTTTTGTGATTTAGGCGAAAACATCGGCCATGAGATTAACAAACAAAGACCGGTATTGATTATATCCTCAACTAAAAGTAATCAAAATCAAACTACAGTTATTGTGGCTCCACTTTTCGAAAACAGTCAAATATAAGTATAAAAAAGGTAAACAGGTTGGATTGAAGTACCCATATCATTGGGTATTAAAACAAGCAGATTTCCCTTTCTTGAAGAAAGATTCAACAGTTAAATTAGACCAAATAAGAACAGTGTCCAAAAAAATAGACTATCTGCAAAAGCTATGGGCATAGTCAATAATGAAACAATGGAAAAGAATTTTACGAAAAGTTAAACAATATCATTGACTTTTTAAAAACTTTTTCATATAATTGAATTATGGAAGGGCTTGTCCCCTAAATGCGCCCTAGGTTCGAGGCTATCTCAAACGAAAACAGGAATTTTTGGTGAGGGCTTGTCCCTTTTTAAAATACAAAACGCAGGATTTTTAAAAGTCCTGCGTTTTTGTATTCCATAAATTTTATAAGAGACTAGGATATTTCAAAAATTTTTATAGGAATGAAATGTAAAAAGAGAGACCTCACGATGAAGTCTCTCTTATACTTTTAACTGTCCGAATCATTATTCTTATTTCAAAAAGGTAGTGAAAAAGGTAGTGATTCGGTTGATTTATATTGCAATGTAGTGAAATTTAGAATTTCAAAAATCGCTTTAAATCAAGGTTTCTACCGTCTATTGACGTAGTGAATCCCTATTTCACTTCTGTAAAAACTAAATAAGGTAAACTTTTTGATATTCTGGTTCGATTTTTAGCTTATTTTTTGCTTATTTTTAATGAAAATTTACCTTATTTTGATGAAATTGATTGAAATTAGTTGAAATTTTTATTTTTAGAGACCCCATGAAAACGTTGATTTTAAAGCACTTTGAAATTAGATGAAATAAGTGGTGCCCCAACCAGGTCTTAAGAAAGCTCGTAAAGCATCACAATTCTCAAAACGTTAATCAATACGATTATATCAACGTTTCGAAACACTTCATGGTTCACACCATGGAGTGTTTTTTTGATGATTTTTAGCAAAATTCACACCATTACTTTTTAAGATTACGAAAGGCAATTTCTCCAACAGTCATTGGGATTACGTTTGAAGTGTTCACATAAGTCTTAGTTGTAATCGTATCACTATGAGTGAGTGCTTCAGAAATAGCTTCCATAGAGGTTCCAGCCTGTTTAGCGAGTGTAGCTCCTGTATGTCGTAATTTATGAGGGGTTGCATGTGCGAGTTCTGGATGACGACGCTTAACAGATTTCATCTTGTTGTTAAGATAATCAGCATGGAGACAACTGTTTACATTTCCCTTTGTATCAATATACGTAAAAACATACTGTTCAGGAGTTTGCATGATGTTAAATGAAGCCAGTTCAGATTTTTGTTGCTTCTTCCAAGAATTTAACAAGTCGGTAAGTTCTTGTGGAATCGAAAAAATCGTCTTTTTATTCCCTTTAGTTGACTTTCGATTTTTATATCGATCTAAGGCTTGAACCAATTTAATTTGTTGATTTTTGAAATCAATATGTTTCCATTGCAAAGCGTAACTCTCTGATTTTCTATCTCCCAAAAAGAAGGTAGTATAGAACAATACATAGTCTTTGAATAGAATTTTTTCAGCCTCTAGATCTTTTTCAAAAGCTGTAAACCATGCTTGGAGTTCTTCTTGAGATAGATATAAATCTTCATCTTTTTTAGATTCTTGTAGCTTGATTTTCTTAGTAGCTTTGATACGGCTTATAGTTTTTGATAGGCGATTAGTTTCGATGTACTCTAATTCTTCTGCCCAGTCAAAGATAGAGTTAACGTAGCTCCTGATAACTTTGAAATTTGCATATTCTTCAGCCTTTTGAGTCAATAGATTTAGTACAACTTGCTTATTTTGATTAAGAAAGTCTATTGAATAATTCCCAAGTAAAGGTAAGATGTGTTTTCTAAAAGCAATTTCTGTTCCATCTATAGTTACTTGAGAAGGTGGTTTAGCAGTAGAAGTAGTCTGGCCTGCTTTGTAGGATTCCCACCAAACGTTTTTATAGAAGTCGGAAAAGAGTATAGAACCGCTATTCTCTAATGAAGCAGATCCACCACTAAGAATTTTATCAATCTTATTTTGAAGTTCTCGTTCGTATCTTTTTGCTTCATTCCTTGATTTGAACCGTTTTTCAATCACTTTCTTATCAATACCTAGCGAAGATTTAACCTCCTCACGAATATAAACACGTAAGCGATAGGTTCCGTTTTTAGTTGTTGTAATAGACATAGTATTCTCCTTTTGAATTGAGCTAGAAAATACCATGGTTACATTATAACAAATGACCATAGAATTTCTACTGCTTTTGTAACCAGCGATTGATTTCTGTTTTGCTAAAGCGAACAGTTTTTCCAACCTTAATGCAAGGTAAGCCTTGCTTAATCCAGTTGTCTAAAGTATTGTTGGATATATTCAAATATTCACAAGTCTGCTTTTTTTATTTAAAAATTGGTTGGTATTTTTCATTAATATCCAAAAAAATTTATCCAGTTCTTTCTTAACAGTATCTGATATTAGTAATTGAAAATGCCGAATCACTTCGTCTGGAATAAATAAATTCATAAATAGTTCCGTTTATTTCTTTCTATTAATATTTTTTTATAGGAGCATTAGTAAGTAACTATTATCAAGTACATTCTCTGTTTTCTGTTTATAGAATGTATAGATTGCTTTCCCTACTATAAAAACTGGTAATAATCCTCTTGAAATTTCTAAATTTTATTGCGATAATAGTAGTAAGTAATAGGTATTATTACTGAAATATTTTGAGTTTGTTTCTGACACCGACCAAAGTTTGGAAACAAGCTCTTTTTATTTTTTTACTTAAAGTAACTTTCATATCCTTATCCTTTTGAAAATATTCGAATAGTAGTTGCGGTACATATCTATAAATGCACCTTGATATATCAACGTTTTTGACATTGAAGAATAAATTTGCTATTAAAATAGCTGCTAAATTTTTTTATTCCATCTCTTAATCTTTTAAGATCAGTTTTTAACATTTTATCTTCAAGTTTTTCTTTTGTATTTTTTTAATTGTGTTATTGAAGATCTTATTTCGTTCTTTCTAAAGAGTATGTTTTTAGTGGAAAAAGTTTTTATAAGACGTTGTGGAAGGGTTTATACGAGTACCTAAACCATATTTTTTTGCTTCTTCCAGTGAATGGAACATTACTCTAATTATTTCTAAAACATGCCAACTAGTCATTTTTCCTAATGCATGTTTTTGTTTCCGTATTTACTTCGTGGGATTGGAGCCTTTCTAGGATTCTTCTTTTTAGTTGTACCCCTATTTGTTTTTTAAAAATTCTAATGGAAGAAATGTAATGATTTCTTCATCAATTAAATCAGATACTGTAGTATTTGATAACTGATCAATAACAAAGAGTAAAAAAATACCGTCATATATTCTTGAGGTTTACATTCCTTTATAAATCTTATCTAACATCTTTTTCGCACGAATTAATTGATTTCTCAAGAATTTCTTCTTATTTAAAGATAGCTAAAGACAATACAGATTCTAAATATTGAATAATCTTTTTCATCAGTTAATTCTGTTAAGAAATGGGAATCTAATTTATTAGCTATATTATTATCCGTTAATTCGATTTCATATCTGAAAGATTTCTAGATTATTTAATGATGAATTTATTTTACGGATTTGTTTGTTCTTTTTTGCTTTTTTTCAATTTTATTATAAAAAGTGTGTATTTCTTTTTTTGATTAATTTTACTCGTTATCATTGAAAAACCATCTGCGTTTTTTTACTTGTTCTATGGTTTTTTTAAATCTGCTTTCTTTTTCTTTTGCAAGTGACCTTATTAAGAATTGACGAGTTGGTAAAGACGGTAATTTATCAAAAGCAATTGTAAATGCTAATTCAATCTTCTTAAACCTAACATAATCCGGATTATATTTGATTTTTAATCTTATAATCTGTTTCTAGCTTATGTAATACCTCTAGTAATCTTAATTTAATACCATTAATGCCTGTAGTTTGAAAAATTGGGAGAAGGACCGTTAAGTTGGATTGCAGCAAATTTCTTTTTGTAATCTTCTTCTTTAAGACTAATTGTTACTTTTTCCTAAATCTTCTGATTGAATAGTGATCTTATCTAATTCTCCTTCTGAATTATAATTTAGAGAAACTGTTTCTTTAAAGATTTGTTCATCAAAAACATTAGGATCATAAGTTACTCTGGGCTAAAAATTGAGACTGTATAGTTATCAATACCCCAACAAGCTGGGGTAACTGAGAAACAAGATTTTTATATTATTTTCGTTTTTTTGCTGTAGTTCTAGTAATTTTCTCTGTCTGAGTTCTCTATTTTTCTTATGCTTTTTCCTTTTTTTCTTCTTTCTGCAGGGGTTAAAATGACGTTTCTTAGCCGCTTCTCTTTCTCGTTTACTTTTTATATCTTCTTACCATGTATATTCCTCCTTGTTGTTAAATCTGTAATGAAGATGTACTTCTAAAATGTAATTTTTCTTTAAAATTAAACCTCCTTTTTCATTTCATTAATTAGTATGCCATTAATTTCACTAAAATCAGTGTTTTTTTATTTTTTTGTGAAAAAAATTTTTTTAAAATAAAACAACACTCAATTAAGAGTGCTTCAAAAACGCGTCGTAACAAGGTTTTGAAGAAAAAGTAGGTTCTTACCTACTTTAATTTTTTAGTTTAGAACAAGAATGTTAAGAAAGAAATCAATACTTTCAGTACGATATTTTATTGATGTGACAAGGTTTTGAAGGAAATAGTAAGTTTTTATCTACTTTATTTATTTTTAAAAATATTTTTCATTTAGACTTAATATGCTGAGAAAAAGTTCAATAATTTCAGTACGATTTTTATCGAGTTGAATTTTTCAATTAAAAGTTGAAGATTATCGTCTGATGTATCGGAAAGTGGTCTAAAAAATCAGAAGGATCTATTTCCATCGCAGTTAAAATTTTAGTAGAGCATCGACAGACAAGTTTCTTCTATTGTTTTCAATTAGATTAATAAAGGTAAGCTAGTGTCGCTTTTTTTCAGCAAGCTCTTGCTGAGTTAGCTTTTACTTAGTCGATATTCTCTGACTAATTCTCCAATCTTCATTCTAAAATTCTCCTTTTAATAATTGTATATATTTTTTGCTGATTTTTATATAAACAATAGTATTAGAATAACGCTATTATATTTACAATAGTAAATAAAAATGGTATAATGGAGCGTTTGTAATATTATATGAAGGACTTGGAGTTGGGACTGATACGCTTCAAGTTTATGTGGGTAAAAATGAAATCAAGAAAAAACAAAAAGAATAAAAAAATAACTCTTGCTTTAGCGGCAGGAGTTGCATTAACAAGTTTCTCAACTCTTTCTGCAAAAGCAGATGAACAAGTTGATGTGAAATCGACAGGTAATACAGTAGCTGAAGAAAAACACGTACAAACTTCACCTATCACAGCCATCACTCAAGTTGAGGGTGTTGAAGTTTCAAATGGAACTGCTCTTGTGACCAAAAACTCCAACTGAAGCTGTTGTTGAAGAAGCAAAAGAAATCAAAGATCAAGCTGACCAGCTGTTGAAGCTCAAACTCCTGTTGTTGAAAAGGCTAAAATGCAGGAAGCTACAACTGGTGAGGCAGAAAGCAACGCTAAACAAGCGCTTGAACAAGCTGAACAGAAGAAAGCTTCTGCAACACCTCAAGCAATCGAAGAGACAAAAATGCGATTGATACTTCTAAGAAAGAAGTAACTACGCAAACAGAAAAATTGAATCTTTAAAAGAAAAACAAGACCAAGTTCTGAAATCAAAAGAAGAACAAGAATCTGCGGTAAAATACCAAGAGCGCAATTGATAGCTAAGTTGATAAAGTTGCTAATGCTCAGAAGAAAGTTCAGAACGCTCAAGATGCTTTGAAATGGAACTGGCGCTGAAAAAGTTGTCCAAGAAGAAAAAGATGCTAAGAAGAACTTGAGCTAAACAAACGATTGTTAAAAATGCTAAAGAAGCTCTAGTTCAAGCACAAACTACTGATGCGACAAAAGCTCGTAAGTTGAGTGATGCAAAAGAACTTGAGGCAGGACAAAAATACTTTTGACCAAGCCGCTGATACTCTTTCAAAAGCTACGCAAGCTCACAATGAAGCTACATCTCAACTTAAAGTTGCTAAACAAAACAAAGACAATGCTCAAGCCGTTTTGGATGGGACTGCGCAAAAGCTGTCTTTGACGAGGCGTGAACAGTGCTAAATCTGACTTAGCTACGAAAGAAGTGACTCTTAAAGAAGCAACTGAAGCTTTAAATAACGCTAAACGTGCAGATGCTAAAAAGCAGAGCAATTGGAACAAGCCACAACTAACTTAGACCAAGCGACTGCTACGCTGAAGCAAGCAGAAAGTAACTTGTCTGACGCTCAAACTGCCGCAAACCAAGCTTCTGATGACTTGAAGAAAAAGAGCAGAAATAACTGCTCAAGAAACTTTTGGATGCTTCTAAAGGGAAAGTAGCTGGTGTCACAAATGAACGCAACAACGCCAAGTCTGACTTAGCTACTAAAGAAGCGACTCTGGGGATGCTACGAAAAAGTTGGATGATGCCAAAAAGCAGATGCGAAAAAGCAGAACAGCTTGACTTTACAATGAAGCAAAAGACTCAAGCTGAAGCTGAAGAATCTAAAACCGCAAATGCTCAAACGAAAGCCCAAGGTGGCAAGACAAGCTTCAACAAAACTTACAGAAGCAACTAAAGCTGAAAAAGAGGCAAAAGATAGCCTGTGAATCATCTGAAAATCGTTTGCCAGGAGTTACAAGTGAACGTGACAATGCTAAAGCTGACCTAGCAACGAAGCAAGCTAAAAAAGATGATGCTGAACGCAAATTAGAAGATGCGAAAAATACAGATGCGCAAAAACGCTCTGACATCCAAGACTTGAAGGCTCTAAAAGGTCAACAAGAAGATACTAAGCGTACACTGCTCAAGAATTGTCTGACGCAAACAACTGCCGCTGAAAAACGCTGAAAAACGCTAAGAATGAAGCAGATAAAACTGTTGATACGCTTGAAAAACAAATCTCTGCTATTAAAAACTTGACCATTCCTCCAGTTGCCACAAAATGTCATTGCAGCTATACAAGACCTACTTGAATGATGGTAGCGAAGAAAACAAACATGCTTTGAATAATGCTATCCAAGCATGGTACAAAGGTGGTAAGTATGATTTCGGAAAACCACAATTTGTTTGGAATCCAGAAACTAAGGAAAAACGTCTTTACTGGCTGGGACAATAATAACATTGTTCTTCCAATTGATGACTCTCAAGTAGATTTGGATAACATCACTGATGAACAAATTAAAGCCTTGAGCCATTACTATGTACTCATGGCAAAATAACCTCCAAGACAAATCTGGGGAACACATAACTTTATCGTCACCAATGAGTCTGTTCAAGGGATTAAAAACATTGCCAAGAATTACGCTAATGAAAATAAATTCTTACAATAGCGAGGGCATAGTCACCCGGCCTTAGAAAATGATGAAAAGTGTTGATGAGGTCAAATGGAATGGCGAGGTAATGAATTACGCATGGATTTTGGCGACATCACACGACTTGGGTGGTGGCAATGTTAGGGGAAACTCGCAAGGCTACTATGTCTCAGCTCTATCGTGAGTTTACGATTCTGTCATTGACTTCATGACCAATGATATTCATGCTAATTTCGGACACATGAAAGGTATGGTTGGGCGTGTTAAACCAACTTATCCAAAGTGCAGTTGGGGGAATATAGTTACACTAAAAGATAAAGTTGCGTACGCACTTTGTTCAATTTGCAGGTAAAAATGCTCATACAGAAACAACCATTAACTATGCAACTGGGGAACGTACTTCTGTTTACATTGACGATTACTACGACAAGGGTATCGCAAAACCGCTCCCAACTCCATTTGACACCAGCAAAATGGAAAAAGACTTGGCGCAAGCTAAGAAAATTCAAGTTTCCGCAAATGCCACTCACAACAATGCTCAGAATCGTTTAACTGCCGCTAAACGTGCAGATGAAACTGCAAAAATCTAATCTTACTACAACCACAAACCGTCTCAATAACATAATACACAAGACTTGACACCCAATGCACAACGTGTTCTTGATAATGCTAGTCGAGAATTAAGCAAAGCTGAATTGCGCAACACAAACGCAAGCACTGCTTATGCAAATCTTACAAAAGAAATTCAGAATAAACGTGCTACTCACAAGGAAGCAGAAAAAGCATTGTCTAAAGCAACTATCGCAAATACGGTTGCTCAAAAGACGCTTGCAGAAGCGACTACTGCACATAACAATGCTGTTGATAAGCTAAATAGCATTAAGGATGCTATCAAACGCACAAAAGCCATTAAAGACTTAACTCCTGATGCACAAGCTAAGTTTGATACTGCAAAAGCAGAACACCAAACTGCCAAAACACGATATGAAAAAGCTGAGAAAGCTTTGGTTGACCTTAATAACGAGATCAACACAAATAGCAACAAGCTTGCACAAGCTAAGTCAGAACTGAGTCGGGCTGAAAAAGATGATAAAACTGCAAAATCTAATCTTGTAAGAGCAATTTCTGCTAAGAACAATGCTTCTAAAGCATTAGAACAAGCTAAGGACGCTCTAGCTAAAGTAAAAGCGATTAAAGACTTGACTCCAGAAGCTCAAGCTACATTTGACCAAGCAGAACTAGCTTACAAGACAGCTAAAACTCGCTTAGAAAATGCAGAAACAGCCGTTACTAACCTAAACGCTGACCTTGCAGTAAAACGCCAAGCTTTGGTAATTGCCGTAAAAAGCGTTGAAAGATGCTGAAGGTCTTGCTAAAACAACACAAGCTGAACTTGAAGTGGCACAAGCGACTTATAAGAAAGCTAATGATGAACTTACAGCTACTCGCAAAGTAATTGCAAAATTAGAAGCAGCCAAGGACTTAACTCCTGATGCTCAAAAAACATACCAAGAAGCTCTTGAAGCTGAAGTTCTTGCAGAAAAACGTTTGTCAGATGCTAAAACAGCCGTAGACAACCTAACTGCTGATGTGAAGACTAAACAAGAAGCTTTGGAACAAGCAAAAGCTAAACTTGCACAAGAAGAACTTGTCCCTGAAGGATTCAAAGCAAAACAAGCTCAAGAGGAAGAAGTTCTAGCAACTATCCAAGCTCAATTAGACGACTTGAAAGCTCAGAAAAGACTGTTCGTGCAGAGATTGCTAAAATCGAAGATAGCATCAAAGAGATGAAAACTCTTCTTGATAGTCTAATCCATGTCCTAAGAACTACGAAATCATAAAGAAGCTATGAACAAACTCTCTGAGGCTCACCGCCTAGCTCTTCAAACTCTTGAAGCAGAACAAGCGAAACTAAGCGCTCTTCTCCAAAATCAATTGGATACTAAGCTCAGTACGAAGCTGTTCTACTGCATATCAGAAGCTATATAATAAAACCTCAAGAATCATTGAACCATGGACATGATTCTAGGGTAGAGAATCTAGAGCATAAACTGGGAACTGACAAACTTAGATCTGATCTAAGTAATCCAACTTATATTTATGTTGGAAATAAACCTAGATATGGTGTTAATCGACTTTACCAAATACAGGTTCAGAGAATAGTTTGTTCTTGATTGGCTTAGGAGCTATGTTCATGGGATTATTTGGAATAAAATTGCGGAGAAAAAAGTGAGTAATATTAAGAGCAATCTGTAAATAAATTTGATAGGCTGGAGAAATAGAACCTTTTAGGTGATCTACTTCAGCCTTTTTAATTTAATATTAAAATAAGAGTATACGATGGATAAAGAGCAATGGATTGAAATATTTACAGAAATTAATGGCCGTGTGCCAACAGAAATAGTAGAGAAACTAGGTTTGGATGATCCTTTTGCAGAAATGATAGAGAAATACATAAAATTGATATTTCTATAGAACAATTTGAGGAGATTTTCGAATAAAGAGAAAGATTAACAGAATGAAAAGTTTTTGAAGATGTTCATAACCTTTTTAAGTATATTCTTTTGCTATCAATATTTCTAATAATGTATGTGCGGACGAAAACTGGCCCTGTGGTAGTGCAAACAATTGTTCAAGAAAAATTATACAAGAGATTACTGTGACTTTTAGTAAAACCAGATACTGAAGAAGTTGTAGACTCTAAAAATCAATAAAGATAATAATTGGGTTCAAGAGACTAATGTTCCACTAGAGCGAATATAAAATGAGAGTATGGTGAAGGATTGGTTGCTGAGATCAATAACACAACTTCAGGCAAATCTATATATGGTTAAAAAGGTTATAAAGAATCCTTCAGTACATGAGAAACCTTGTTTTGTTGTTATAGAGGGAGATAAAAATTTATATCTACTTACTATGGTCTAGTTGATTTTCAGAGAAAAGACAGAAGCTACTTAAAGGAAATTTTAGTAACGATGAACTGGATAAGTTTTACCAGGAAGCTATAGGAACTCAGACTGGGATGTTCGGTTCCAAAAAGAAAATACCATTACTACAGAGCTAGAAACTACAGAAAATATAACAAATGAAACAGAACCAAAAGAGAGTAAGAGCAGATTTGAGGAAATTGATAAAACTGAAGAACATGATTATAGTAATAAAAACTATCCAATGAAATTAAAATCATTATTCTTATAGTTTCAATCGTTTTTTTATCTGTAGTTGCTATTATCACATTTAAAAAGAATAAAAATATTTTAAGTTTTCCTTTAAACAGTTCTTATTTAAGTGATAAAGTATTGTGGTTCTATGCCTGTTTTTATGATCTCTTTGTTTGAAATAAATAGTTCTATAATTTCTGCAGTTATTTTATCAATTGCAAAATTATAGAACTATTTTCGAGAAAAATATAATGATGTTTGAAAATCTTTTAGTTTTGCTTGTGCGATTAACATAAGCATAGGACTTTTGAAACT
>BNJU01002394.1_pt1 | contig 20582 bp, 18 predicted proteins | sample 8539281 | NCBI WGS metagenome assembly BNJU01 (sample SAMD00202456, study PRJDB9452) | human saliva metagenome | isolation source: human saliva | place: Japan
CGAATGGAGAGGGCGCATGTAAGTTGTTTGCTTACAAAGTGGTGTATAGTCGAGTGTAGCGAGGCTATGCCTCGTTAGTTAACTGTAGAACTAAAAACAAAGAGACGCCCTCTTCCTTTTGACGAAGGCATCTCCTTGTTCTTGCTCCTGCTATTCCAGCTAACGAGGTACAGTCTCGTTATACACCAACCCACCATCCCTTCGTACGCAAACAGCACTATTCACGCCCCTCTCCATTCGGAGAGGGACGAGAACAGGCTGTGAATGAGGGCGGGGTGAGGCTCCTTCTCTCCCCTTTGAGGAGGCTGGGACGGCTCTAATCTGCCGTATGAACCTTCTTTTTCTTACCACTAAATTCGGTGAAGTCGATGCGTATTATCTCCACACGATGGAAACTCTTGTGGAGCGTATTTATCGCCAATTTCCTTGAAGTCTGCCGATAATTTATCGATAAGAAGGTGTAGAGCGTGCATCTTCTCTTCGTCCGACAGATGTACACGAGCCCGTCCGAAGAAGATCGCACTCTCGTATTCTGTGGTGAAGTTACGCGGCAACAAGTGGACGTTACCAATGATACATAACGATACATTAGGGTTCTTTTCAATCGCTTCCAACTTCCTTCCGGCTGGCGCACAATGGATATACACACTGTGATCACCATCCCAAACGAAGTTAACGGGGATGCCATAACCAGCGTTGTCAGCCACCATGCTCAACACACCATATTCACCTTCTCTTAATAACTCAAGTGCCCGCTCCTCGTCCATCAGACGATCCTGGCGACGCACCCGTCGTTTACATATTTCATTTTCATACTTTTTATTGAGATCTTAAACGATTACTTGATTTAAAACAAGTGTATCGTTTTTCGAATTATGTTTATAAATTAGGGTGTAAATAAGCCTCTTTTTTAGAGGAAAAAAGCCTATATACTAAAAAACCTTGACTGATTCACATCACCCAAGGTTTAAATACTAAAACTAAATTAACCACTAAAAAAACTTGATGCAAAGGTAGTGTTTTTCTTTTTGAATACCAATACACTTACGCAGGAAACTTGCCTCTATACCCCAAACTTTAACCTTTATTTTGAAATGAGAGCCTTGTCTTGGCGATTGTGACATGTTAGGACAAATAGAGAAAAAGGTGGAGCAGATCAGAAGAGAATACTGGTAAAGAACAACAGAGTGTTTGTGATGAAAAATATAAACACTTTATTGTTCGTAAAAAGCATAATATAGACGTCTATAAATGGACTTCTTTTTCTTTATAATGGTCTTTTTATCTATATTGGTATGTGTATTTTCTTTTACGAATGAGGGTCGTGCGGTGTGTAACGAGGTAGGAGTTTCGTTCGCAAAAGAGCAAAAGAGCAGAAACAAAGAGACGCCTTCGTTAAACAGAGATGAAGCCTCACCCCGCCCCCTCTCCGAATGGAATAACCCCAGCCTCCCCAAGGGAGAAGGAGCCTCACCCCAACCCCTCTCCGAATGGAGAGATAGCTCTACTATTAGCAAACAAAGGGGCGTTTCTTCGATATGAAGAGAAGCCTCTCTTCGATGCAACAGAACGCCCTCTTCAGATGGAGAAGGGCGTTCTTTGTTTTTACTCTTTCACCAGCTAACGAGGTATTGCCCCGTTACATGAAACTATATAACACGGACATTTCAGCAAAGCTTTTACTCAAACAAGTAATCATAATTTTTGAATTATGAACTTTGAATTTTCGAATTAAAGAGCGTTTCCTAACTGGCTCCGTTAGGCACTCTCCCTGGGGAGGCTGGGTGATATTCCATTCGGAGAGGGGGCGAGGGTGAGGCTTCTCCTCTCCCCTTGGGGAGGCTGGGTGGGGTTTAAAAAGCCCTCTCCACTCTCTACCAACATCACTATGCACTTCTTCCTTGCTTTTGCTTGCTCGAAATAGTACCTTTGCAATGTGTTCAGAAAGCATCTGGACATATAAACAAGTTATAATATAAATATGTAAGTATATGAATAATAAAATTCGAACTCCAACCTTTGTTGACTTCAATCAACACCTTTCCCCTCACTTTACACTCGGTGAGATGTTGCGATCAGGACGCGCTATACTGCTCCGAATAGATAATGTTCCGAGTGAAAGCAAGCCCTTTTGAGATCTTCTTATACGGAGGTTGTTGAGAATATGAAGGCATTGGCAATGAATGTGTTAGAGCCTCTCCGCCAACAAGTGGGACGCGTGATCATCACAAGCGGATTCCGTTGTAAACAGCTTAATGACGCTGTTGGCGGTGTAGCTAACTCTCAGCATCTGCGTGGCGAGGCTGCTGATATCCATATCACAACGCGTGATATGTTGGATAAATACACCCGAATATTGCTCAAAACCGACTTCGATCAACTCATCTTAGAGCCTATCAACGCCCCTATAAAGCGTTGGATTGCATGAGTTACAAACGTTCTGGCAAGAACAGGCACGAATTGATCGATAAGAGATAAGGCTCATTATGAATCAAAAACTACACTTTTATAGTATTATCTTTATATATTTACATTTTCAATCATTTGTTTTTACATCATTAATTATTCACTTTTTAAATCTTAAAAACTATGGCAATTAAGTATCGAATGTACCAGGACAATCGTAAGAACAGTAAGAACAAGGGGGCATGGTACGCCCGCGCTTACTCTCCCGACCTTGTGGGAATGAAGGAGTTAGCCACTCGCATCAACAACACCTGTACGGTGACTGAGTCGGACGTGTTGGCTGTTATCACCGCACTTGTGGTCGAGATGAACTACGCCCTGCGTGAGGGTAAGCGTGTGAAACTCGACAGTTTGGGAATATTCCGAGTAGGGATTCACTCTCAGGGGGTGAAGAACATCAAGGATTTCAACGTCCAGAAGCACATCAGTCGTCCGCATGTTATCTTCACGCCAGCCGTTAACGTGGGTGCAGACCGCCGTCGCACACCGCTTTTGCTGAATGGTTTGAAGATGCAGGAGGCGCTCATCTTAAAGGGTTCTGCTAAGAAGAAAGCGGGCAAGAAGGACGGCGGTTCCGGCACTCCGGGCGGTTCTGAGCATGCGGGTCCAGTAGTAGAAAGCTAATCATTTGACCTTGCAACCGACAGAGAGTAAGTTTCGTTTATTCACTATTAACACTTTACAATTATGATCAAACCATCAACATGGAGAACAATTCTCCAATTGGCTGTGACCATCATCACGGCTATTGCAACTTCACTGGGCGTATCATCCTGTATGTAATCAGCCCACTCCTGTAACGCAGCCGGCGGACAATCAAGTGTGTATTGTTCGCTGGCTGTAATCTTATAAACCTGTTAGCTGTAATCTGGCAAGCCATTAACTGTTATCTTGAAAATCATTGTTTACCATTTTGCAAACCTTTGTTTTCACCTTTTCAAGTCCATTAGCTACTGTTTCTCAAGCCTTTAGTTTTACCTTTTCAAACCCATTAGCTACTGTTTCCCAAACCTTTGTTTTCACCTTAGCAAATAGGTCTCCTCCCCTTTCGGGACGGTCGGTTGGGGCTTCTTCTGAGGTCGGATAAGGCTCCTGTTCTTATGTTACTCTGTCTCTTCTAACCCTTACTCTGTCCAACGGTTCCTCTGTTTTCAAACATAAACGTGCTATTATATATTTATATAAACGGCGACAAAAAAGTGTAAAGTTTAATTATTTTCAACAAACTCCACATTTGTCGCATAATAGAGGAGGCTTTGTACTATAAAAACTTACTAATCTGTCGCACATAAATGTAGGTCTTTGATAACGTGATAGTTACACAAGTCCATTATTAAAGACAAACACCTTAAAAAGAGAAGAAAGTAGATCGAAATCAAGGGAAAAGTTCTGAATAATCAAGAAAACATAAAAGAAAAACGGAAAGGAAAGCGCTCAACCTACTAATTTGTCGCACTCTTCTTCCCTTTCAGTCGCTTTCGTTTAAAATAAGTTCCCATTTTGTCGCAGAGAGTCTACCTATTTGTCGGCTCGAAGTTCCCCTTTGGTCGGTCGAAACTTACTATTTTGTCGGCAGTTAGCAGTGTAATCCTTTAAGTATCAAGATGATACATAGCCGGAATAAAGTCTAATAATTTGATTACTAATGATGGTCTATGCCGAGACTAAAAAGTGTAGGGAACAGTTTCATCCAATCCCCCGAAAGCTTCCCCAAGTCCCTCAAAAGGAGGAAAAATAGCCTCACCCCGTCCCTCTCCGAATGGAGAGGAGTAATATATTGTTTACAAACAAAGAGGGCGTTTCTTCATCGAAGAGACGCCCTCTTCGTACAGAAACGCCCTCTTCAAATTGAAGGGCGTTCCTTTAATTAATGATAATACTAACCTGTAGGGACAGACGCCCTCGTCTGTCCGCCCATTACCTATGTGTCATCCCGTCAGGCAACATCTTCTCCTTTTGAGGGGCTTGGAGAGGCTTTCGCTGGTTGTGTTCTGGCGGACAGACGAGGCGTCTGTCCTACAAAATTCCTATTTTTCAAATAGAGCTAATAACTTGTTTACTCGTCAACTCCCAACATCAACTCTACCTAATCATAATTTTTGAATTTTTGAACTTTTGAATTTTGCATTACACGTGGGCGTCAGCTTCTGTGGAATCCCATGTTCCGTAAAGAACTCTGTGTCACTTGCGGCTTCGTGCCATCCGTGTATTCTGTGTTAAAAATGTGTCCCCATAACTTCTGTTCATGATATCCCCTGTCTAAAACATGCCCCAGCACTAAGTAATTCTGTCACCACTTTGGTGCAAAGAGTTTAATCACAGAGTACACAGATGTTACAGATACGATCCATACACAGAGTACCTAAAGGTACAAGAGAATACACAGACCACATTTGCTATACCCGTTTACTTGTCAACCCGTCCACTCGCCACTCGTACCAACCACACTTTAGAAGTTAAGCAAGACCTTTGGGAGGACATCCCCTCCTTCGGAGGGGCTTGGGAAGGCTTTTAATTTTGAATTTTTGAATTATGAATTTTTGAATTAAAGGAGAGCCTTTAGCCCTGACAGAGAAGTTACGGTTTGAAACTTGTAAGGCGTACACCCTTTGATTCTAAAAAGCGCATAAAAATTGAGGTAAAAAGGCACATTATTAAGTTATAAATATAAATGTTTTTAAACAAAAGTACATGCCAATTGTAATTTTTTTATGTGAATCTCTTGCATCTAAATTAAATATTTCCTAAATTTGTGACCAGAGGTTGTGTTCAGGTTTAAAAAGTATTAAAACATAACGAATTGTTACTGGCGATATATATAATAAGGTGAAATCTCCAATAGTGACAACCGTTAGATGGTTCTCAAAAGACTATTTTCAGCATTCGAGCTGATTTGACATAATGAAAGCAAAGTATCATAATATAAATTCAGTTAAACAAAAGAGATCTATGGAAAGAAGATTCGCTTTATTTTTGTTCGGGCTATTGCTGTCCATCGGAACAGCCTTTGGTCAGACAAGAATCAATGGAAGCGTAGTTTCTCAGGACGATGGTCAAGCTGTCATCGGAGCCTCTGTCATGGTACAGGGTACGACGACTGGAACTGTTACCGATATAGACGGTAAGTTCTCACTTGACGTTCCTGCAGGCAAGAAACTCGTAGTTAGTTACATTGGAATGACCACTCAGACCGTCACACCTAAGGATGGTATGAAGGTCACACTGACCAATGATAACCACCAACTCACGGAGGTTGTCGTTACAGGTATGACCCAACAGGACAAGAGATTGTTCTCTGGTGCAGCTACAAAGATTGATGCTTCGAAAGCAAAACTCGATGGTGTGGCAGATGTGAGCCGCTCTTTGGAGGGTCGTGCAGCAGGTGTCAGCGTTCAAAACGTGTCTGGTACCTTTGGTACGGCACCGAAGATTCGTGTGCGTGGTGCCACTTCTATCTATGGATCTTCTAAACCGCTTTGGGTTGTAGATGGCGTCATCATGGATGATGTAGCTGAGGTGGATGCCGACAACCTATCATCAGGTGATGCTGCAACATTGATTTCTTCGGCTATTGCAGGGCTCAATGCCGATGACATCGAGAGCTTCCAGATATTGAAGGATGGTTCTGCCACCTCTATATATGGTGCACGTGCAATGGGTGGCGTCATCGTAGTTACGACCAAAAAAGGTAAATCAGGAAGTAACCGAATAAGCTACACTGGCGAGTATACAATGCGTCTTCGTCCAAGTTACTCACAGTTTAATATCATGAACTCACAGGAGCAGATGGGTGTTTACAAAGAGATGGCTGCGGACGGATTGTTCTCCTTCTCTCGTACACTTCGTGCTGCCACAAGTGGTATCTATGGTAAGATGTACAAGCTCATCAACAGCTACAACGAGAGCACGGGTAAGTTTGGTCTTGCCAACACAGAGGAAGCTATGAATGGTTACCTGCGTGAGGCAGAGATGAGAAACACTAACTGGTTTGACGAGTTGTTTACTAACTCGGTTTCAATGAACCACTCCGTCTCTATGTCTTCAGGTACTGACAAGGCTCAATACTACACCTCGTTCTCATTCATGGATGACCCGGGATGGACCGAGCAGAGCAAGGTTCGACGTATGACATACTCAATCAATGCGAACTACAACATCAATAAGAAGGTGTCGTTAAACCTAATTGGTAACACCTCATATCGTAAGCAACGCGCCCCAGGATCATTCAATCAAGAGGTTGACCCAACGTCTGGTGCGGTGAGTCGAAACTTTGATATCAACCCGTTCTCATACGCAATGAATGCTTCACGTGCATTGGATCCGAATGCTTCTTACATACGTAATTATGCTCCATTCAACATCCATAACGAGTTAGCCAATAACTTCATTGACTTTGATGTGCTCGATATGAAAGTGCAAGCCGAACTGAAGTATAAGCCTATCAGCAAACTTACACTTGCCGTACTCGGTGCTTATAAGTTCTCTACAACGACGCAGGCTTCACAGGTGCGCGAGCGTTCTAATATGGCAATGGCTTATCGTGCTATGGACGATGCCACTATCCGTGACAACAATCCATGGCTCTATCAAGACCCTGACTTACCAAACTCTCTGAAGTACTCAGTGCTTCCTCAGGGTGGTTTCTACAATGAGAAAAAGTACAAGATGAACAGTTGGGACTTCCGTGCAACGGCCAGTTACAATGATGTCTTTAATGATCGTCACATCGTAAACCTATATGGTGGTATGGAAGTCAACAACATTGTTCGTAAACAAAGTGCTTACGACGGTGTCGGAATGCAGTATGATATGGGTTATCTCCCCAGTTACGACTACCACTACTTCAAGCAGGCTGTGGAAGACGGTAACCTCTATTACCAGTTGAGCAACAGCTATATGCGTGACGTGTCATTCTTCGGTACAGCTAACTACTCGTGGAAAGGACGCTATGCAGCTAACTTCACCACCCGTTACGAGGGTAGTAACCGATTGGGTAAGGCACGTTCTGCACGTTGGTTGCCTACTTGGAACGTATCAGGAGTATGGAATGTACATGAGGAGCCATGGTTCCAACAGACATTCAAGAACTCTTTGACTCACGCTACTCTTCGTGCATCTTACTCACTGACAGGTGATAAGCCAGCTATTACCAACTCACAGGTAATTATCCGCAGTACTAACATCTGGCGTCCATTCGCAGTCGATCAGGAGTCAGGTTTTATATCAGTCAGTTTCGCAAATAAAGGATCTGACCTATGAGAAGAAAGCATGAGTTTAACATTGGTGCAGACCTTGGTTTCTTCAATAACCGCTTGAATGTAGTCTTCGACTGGTACACTCGTAACAATTACGACCTCATTGGTCCACGTACAACTAATGGTACAAAGGGTTCAATCATAGAGTATGCTAACGTTGCATCTATGAAGTCTCATGGTGAAGAACTATCTATTTCAAGCAAGAACATATTGAAGAAGAACTTCCAATGGAGCACCGACTTCATCTTCTCACACGTAAAGACTGAGGTTACATCACTCGATAGTCGTTCACGCATTATGTCGATGGTTTCAGGTACAGGATTTACTATGGTGGGTTATCCTTATCGTGCCCTTTTCTCCTTCGACTTCAAAGGCTTGAATAAAAACGGTATCCCTCAGGTAATCAATCAAGATGGTAAATTGACCACAAGTGACGTTGACTTCCAAAGTTACGACCTTAGTCACTTGAGTATGAAGGTCCAACTGATCCCAACCATTACAGGTTCTTTGAACAATACCTTTAGTTATAAGGGATGGCACTTGAGCCTCTTTATGACCTATGCGTTTGGTAACAAGGTTCGTTTGGATCCGTTCTTTAGCACAAGCTATAGCGACATGTTGGCTATGCCTAAGGAGTTCCGCAACCGTTGGACAAAGGCTGGTGATGAAGAGAAAACCACTATCCCTGCTATTGCCGACCTACGTACACAACAGCAGGATGGTTACCTCATTCGTGCTTATAACGCTTATAACTATTCGAACGAGCGTATTGCAAAGGGCGACTTCATCCGTATGAAAGAGATTTCACTATCGTATGATTTCCCTGTACAACTGATTCGTCACTTGTCATTGAGTGCGCTCAGTCTGAAGCTCCAAGCAACCAACCTCTTCCTTATCTACACTGATAAGAAGCTCAACGGACAAGATCCAGAGTTTATGAATGCAGGTGGTGTGGCTCTTCCAACACCTCGTCAGTTCACCTTGACATTGCGTCTTGGCATCTAACACATTATTATATAGAGACAAGAACATGAAGAATTTAAATATACTGCTTGCTGGATTAGGGCTCATTGCCCTATCCTCTTGCAACGACTTCCTCGATAAATTGCCTGACGATCGAGCAGAGGTTAACACCTTTGAGAAAGCTAAGAAGCTCGTAGCTTCAGCCTATTCAGAGGGGTCACCAGACTTCCTAATGGAGTGGAGTAGCGATAACGTCATGGACAATGGCAAGACATTCATGTATCAAACTAACCAAAGTGAAGTCTATCGCTGGAAGCCTGTTACGACCGATGGTAATGATGATCCACGCAGCGTGTGGAATAGTTCTTACCGCGCAGTAGGGCATGCCAACGAGGTGTTAGCAAGCCTTAGTAAGGTGAAAGATCGCGATCCTTCACCAGTACGTGCTGAAGCCTTGTTGTGCAGGGCATGGACAATGTTCCGCCTTTCAAACATCTTCTGTATGGCATACGATGGTACGAAAGCCAACCAATACTTGGGTCTTCCTTATCCGAAAGAGCCCGGAGTATCTGTTAACGAACGTGGAACTCTGAAGCAACTATACGAGAATATCAATGCAGACATTGAAGAAGCTCTGCCGTTACTGGACGATAGTTACTTGACAGCTCCTAAGTATCACTTCAACAGTCGTGCGGCTTATGCCTTCGCAGCTCGCTTCAACCTCTATTATGGACAATGGCGAAAGCAATCGATTATGCTACTAAGTCGTTGGGTTCTGCTCCATCAGCTGACTTGCGAAACTGGCCACATTATAAGACACTCAGTGGTTCGATAGATATCCACAATGCCTACATTAGTTCAAGTGAGAAGGCTAATTACATGCTTCAAACAGCTTACTCTTCATTGGGACGGTTGATTAGTACGGGTGCTCTTCGCTTCAACTTCGCACAGCAAGTGATAGCAAAAGAACTCTTCTGGGCACCTATGCCATGGGGTAGAGGTTCACAGAATAACACGCTATATCAGTCTCGTATGCTCTATGGTAATACACAGCTTACGTTCTTCCCAAAGATTATGTCCGAGATGCAGTACACCAATGCAGCTAAGACGGCAGGCTATATTCATAGCTTGGATGCCGTGTTTACAGCTGATGAAACCCTATTGGTACGTGCAGAGGCAGAGATCTTGTTGAAGAATTACACAGCTGCTTTGGCTGATATGAATGCGTGGGTTGTATCACACACAGAGGAGACTGCGGGTTCTGCAACACGTCCTACTCTGACCGAGGCATCAATCAACAGTTTCTTTAATGGGCTTCCAACAGTTCCTGCAAAGGTGATGCTGGATGCACAGATGGGTATCAAGAAGCCATTACATCCACAAGGCTTTAGTGTTGAGACCGGCACACAGACCAACATGCTTTACGCCCTCTTGCAGATGCGTCGTATAGAGACTTGGCAGCAAGGATTGCGTTTCCAGGATATTAAACGCTATGGCATTGAGATCACCCACCGCATAGATGGTGAAGATCCGCTCTATTTCGTGGCTGGCGATCTACGTGGTGCTATACAGTTGCCATCCGATGTTATCAATAGTGGACTACAAGCTAATCCACGTAACTAAACGGTGAAGGAGGTAATATAATATGAAGAATATAAAGTTAATGCTTATAGCAGCTGTACTCGTACTAACGGCTGCGGCTTGCTCAAATGATGATGTCGATAAGGGAAATTCAATATTCCCCTACGAAGTCAACGGAGCGTCAGAACGATTTTGATAAGTGGTTGTATAAGAATTACACCGAGCCTTACAACATCAAATTTAATTATAAGTACGTTGACCAGAACACCAACCTTGGCTATAACGTGACGCCTGCTGAGCTAAAACGTTCTATCGCTTTGGCAAAGATCATCAAGCATGTTTGGTTGGACGCATACACTGAGTTGATGGGACCGAAGTTCTTGAAAGAGCATTGTTTCCGTGAGTTTCAGCTTGTAGGATCAGCCCAATACAATGGTCAGGGGTCAATTACCTTGGGTTTTGCAGAGGGTGGTGTACGTGTGAATCTGTTCCAAGTTAACAACCTCGACTTCAATAACCTCTACATCGAGGAACATGACCCTTATAACACATCAGGCGTCTTTGACTTGAATTTTGCATACTTCCACACTATGCACCATGAGTTTGCTCACATTCTAACGCAGCTCAAGAACTATTCAACAGACTTCCGTACGATCTCTCAAGGCAAGTACCATTCATCCGACTGGGTCAATGTGAAAGATATAAATTCAGGTGCTGAAGGATTCGTAACAGGCTATGCCAGCAGTGAATACAACGAGGACTTTGCCGAGGTATTCGCGTGTTATGTGACCGACACAGACGAGATGTGGCAGAAGAGACTGGCGCAGGCTGTTACCGCCGCAGGTGGTAAGGAAGATGGAAAGAAAGCTATTCTTGCTAAGTTGTCACTGATTCGCAGCTACCTAATGGACTCTTGGGGCGTTGATATCGATAAGTTACATAAGATCGTATTGAAGCGTGAGAGCGAGATAAGTAGCCTGGATTTGGAAACATTAAATTAAGAGAGTTAGATTATGAAGAAGTTATTTAGTATGTTACTTGTACTGACATCAATCCTGCTTTTAGGTGCTTGTACACCAGAAGTGGATAGTGTCTTTGACAAGTCTTCAGCGAATCGTATAGCTGAATCAATCAGTAACACAAAGGAGATTCTGACCTCTGCTCCTAACGGATGGAGGATGACCTATTATGGTGCAGAGCAGTATGGCGGATACAATGTGTTCTGTAAGTTCGATGCGACGGAGAATGTGAAAGTGATGGAAGAGACCGAACAGACGGAAGCTGAATCACATTATCGTGTAAGCCAGTCACAGGGCGTTCAACTCTCATTCGATACTTTCAACAAAGCCTTCCACAAGTTTTCTGACCCTGTAGGAAAGCTCGATGGCGCACAAGTAGGGCAGGCTGGTAAGGGCTTCGAAGGCGACTTTGAGTTCCGTGTGTTGTCTTGCTCGAAGGATAGTGTGGTTCTGCAAGGTAAGAAGGGAGGTGCTCGCATTGTCATGACACCTATGCCGGAGAATAAGACATGGGATGATTATGTTGCTGATGCACGCTATATGAAGACGTTGATGACCACTGATCACTATCGTCTCGTGCTGGGGAATGACACCTTGAAAGCCGTTAAGACCGATTATAATGTTATTGCGGCAACCGATACAAACGGTGTTGTTATCGACCTCCCATTCGTTTACACCGATAAAGGAATGGACTTGCTTGCACCAAAGAAAGTGCATGATAAGATCGTGAAAACTTCACTTACTCTGAAGATGACAAGTGGGCAGACAAAAACGACAATACCGTCAAGCTCTTGCCATACTATCCTTCTCCAGTGGAAGCACTTATCTCTGGTCAATGGACAGTCAATTTGACAGAAACAAACTCCCAGACTGTAACTGTATGGAAGACTGTGAATGCTTATGCAAAGGCTGTTTCTGGTAATAAGTATCCTCTTCGAAGCCTGTTTATAGGTACTTATGATGGTGATGATGTGTTCACTATTGGTGCTGTGTATGGTCAGTTTGGAGGTCGAGTAGTCTATGATTACGAGAAAATAGATGATAACCACGTTCTCTTCTTAGGTCCTAATGAAGCAAAGAATGCTGGGTTGAGCGGTGCTGCTAACAATAACTACCCAATCTTTAAGAAATATCTTAGCTTTGAAGATGCACTCGTTCGCTTCAAACTGAATGGGCTTGAAACAACCTACGAGGTATCGCTTGATGATCCGAAGAGCCCAACGAAGTTGACACTAACATCTACTTTGGATCCTTCTTACAAGCTCGTCTTCGATAAAGGATTACGGCTTGTGAACTTTAATTAGGTATGAGCTTAAATGAATTAAATATGATATTCATAGATAAATAGCGGTGAAGAGGTACGTTGCCAGGGTGCAATGTGCCTCTTCTTGATATGATTCTTACCTATATTGAATCAATGAATATTTATCGAAAAGCCACTTAGTAACATAAGAGGAAATCGATCAAAGAAGAACAATTAATAACCAAAACCCTTAAAAGTATGAGGAAATTATACTCTATTATGCTGTTGGCAGTCATTCTGCTATTGTCTGCCAACGTCTTTGCCCAAGGTGGGGACAATAAAGAGACGGCTGTAACTGTTAAAGTCGATGATGTTAATCATGTGGCAGTACGCGTCAACTATGGTCAGCCACTGACCTTAGTTAATGGAGACAATACCGTGAAGGTGCCACAGTATGGATCGATTCAGATTGAGGCAAAACAGGGCTGTATCCTTTTAGGAGTGACGAAGAGTAAGATTGGTGAAGAGGCTGTTGACCAGGCTATCAGCAATTATAAGAGCTGTACGGTATATGTTACTAACCTTGATGCAGGTGCACTTTTTTTGAAGTGGAGTCAGGCGTGTTGGACGATTATCGCGACGCATCCTTTACGTTGAAGGTAGACGATGCTTCGAAGGTTCGTGCGAGCTTACAAGAAACCCAATCTCCCCTTTCTCTGCAAAATGGTAATAATACTGTTAAGTTTATAAATGGCACAGAAAACACCCTTATCCTTAGTTCCGCGAACTATGGTGGAGCACCTATATATAAGGTGACACAGGATGGTAAGGACGTTCAAGGCAGTGATGGTGAATACAGGCTACCACTTACCTCTAACACAGTTATCGATGTTTCAAACCAACTATCCAGATGTTGATTGCCCCGTAAAGTTCGCTTTTTTCCGATGAAGCAGCTAAAGGAGTAATCGCCAGTGTGATGGTTGATGGACGAGGCTGTTAGCAATTTCCTTGCTGGCAACTTCACGGTGAAAGCAGGCAAGAAAATTGGTTTAAACTTCAATACCAAGGACTTCGCTCTGGACGAACTCAAGATAAATGGTAAGAAGATAACCATCTATGGTATCTCTTATGATTATCTCGTTACAGGCGAAACCACCATTGATGTGAAGTCACATAAGTATGCTATGCTTCACGCCAAAGTGTCTATCGACAATCCAGCTAATGCCATTCTCTATCATGGACAGAGCTATCAAAATAAGGTAGTCAGCCTTGTTGCTGGTGAAAACAACATTGAGTTCGGCGAGCGCAGTAAACAATTTGAATTAAAGCCGACAGCTGATTGCAAGATTGAAAGCGTCAAGATCAATGGTGCACAGCAGTCTGCCAATTATGATGGATCCTATCAGTTCAACCTTTCTGAAGGTTCGGTTGTTGAGATCAAGACCTCTAAGATTGTAAGAGATAAGAAGGCAACCGTTGTTATTGATGACCTTTCTGCAAGTCCGTATGGCTTCAACTTCGAGCGTGCCGACCACTCTAAAGTTGCCATGCAAACTGGTGAGAACACCCTCATGTTCATGTCTGAAGACAATCCATTCCGCTTCTCTGCCTATGGAGCAGACGCCAATAAGATGCTCGTGAAACTTAATGGCACTAAGGTTGAAAGTGCTTATGAAAATAGCACCGCGTATGAGGTTACATTGCAGGATGGCGATCGCTTAGAGATTAAGATTAAGGAGATCCAACTGGAATTGAGGCTGTTCGCCAATCAGCAAACGGCAAGAACGAAGTCTATCGTTTGGATGGAACACGTGTAAATGAGACCAAGTTGCCACGTGGAATATATATTATCAATGGTAAGAAAGTTATAATCAAATAATTGATGAAAAAGTTTTTATTAACCATTTTTAAGCCTTTGGTTTGGCTTGGACTGCACATGGTCAGTCCAAGCTCGACCTACAGAGTCAGATGGAGTTGTTGCGTATGCGCAATACCTCCATACCTACTTACAATAGTCGGACACGTGCTTATGAGCCCCAAACATCGTTGCCAAAAGGAACCATGGCAATGGTTGAGTTTAAGGGAAATGATGCCTTGCAAAAACTCGAAGAAGAAGGTGTAAAGGTGCTCCGTGTGCGTGGTAACATCGCAATTGTCTCTTTGCCTGTTGCTGATGTAGAGCGTGTTGCAAGTCTGAAGTGCGTTTCTCGCATGGAACTTCCCACGTCGTGTGTATCAGAAGATGGATGTTGTTCGTAAGGAGATAGGTGTCGACAAGATTCATCAAGGGATCGACCTCCCACAGGCTTACACTGGTAAAGGTGTTGTGACGGGTATTGTTGATGGAAGTATTGAGGCTAACCATATCAACTTTCTCAAGTCTGATGGCACCACACGTTTCGGTTACATCAGTAAGATAACAAAGTCAACAGCCACAAAGGAAGGCTACCTCTATCAGAATTATTACCACAGGCTGTGATGGACACTATGGCGCACGAGGATGAGACTTATTCGATAGAGAAGGACTTCACAACCGACTCTGAAAAGAGTTTCCATGGTACGCATACAACTGGAATCATGGCTGGTGGCTATAGAGGAAACATCACTTATGCTCAGAGAGTGACTGACCAAACAGCCAAGCAAGTGGTTGGTCCGAATCCATTCTACGGCTGTGCGCCCGAATCCGAGCTTGTTGCTTCATGCGGCGACTTGCAAGATATGTTTATCGCAATGGGTGTTGACGACATTGTCAACTATGCGAAGCTGTCTGGCAAAGAGCCTAAACCTTGCGTTATCAACCTTTCTTTAGGTAGTAACGTTGGTGCTCACGACTCTACAAGTGTGATGAATAAGTTCCTTGCAGAGTGTGGTAAGGATGTAATCATCTGTGTGGCAGCTGGTAATGAGGCTAATTATCCTGTGGCATATACGGCTAAGTTCGATAAACCGGGGCAAATCAAGCAAACCCTCATACGCCCAATGGTAGAGGGAGAGTTTAAGATGACGAGTAAAACTTACTATAACTTGCGCAACGGACAGGGTAGCTGTTTATAGTCAGGACTCCACCGAGTTCGAGATGCAAGTCATCATTTACAATGGACAAACGGGTTTTATCGCTAAGCGATTCACCGTTAAGAGCAATACTAACGGTCAGCCCGTCACCATCTCATCAGGCGGCGATTATGCCGTTAATGGTGCTTCCACGGATGTTACCTTCGCAAAGGCTTTCGACGGATATATCGGTCTTGCGTCAATGAAAGACCCTGAAACAGGTCGTTACTACGCCCTTGTTCAGTTCCTGACCAGCGACAATCAAACCACAAATAAGGATGGGCATTACAAGCTCGGACTTTTGTTTAAGAGCAAGAAAGACGGTCAGCGCATTGATGCCTATGGTGATGCACAGTTTGTTTACTTCGATAACTATGATATAAAGAAGTTCGATAAAGGTTCGCGCAATGGCTCAATTAGTGATATGGCATGTGCCAAGAATGTTATTAGCGTGGGCAGTTACAATGTCCGCAAACACTGGCCCAGTCTCGACGGATGGGTCTATGGTTATAATGTAAAGGATGGTATTGATGGTATCCAGATGGACAAAGCCACCCGATTCTCATCTTATGGTACTATTGCTGATGGCAGAAGCCTACCTAATATATGTGCACCTGGTGCGGCAGCTATCATCTCTTCTTACAATGGCTACTTCGTTGACGACCCTGCCAATGGTGTTACTGATGCCGGACTACAGGGTAAGTTGAAGAAAGGGAACAAGACTTATTACTGGGCGCAGACGTTGGGTACATCCATGGCAACGCCTGTTGTAGCAGGTTCCATTGCTCTTTGGCTTCAAGCTAATCCTAAATTGAAGTACAAGGATGTGTTCCGTATCATCCAGAAGACTGCCGTTAAGGACGATAAAGTGCTCCATACAGGTGATCCTGTGCAGTGGGGTGCGGGCAAGTTCAACGCTTATGCCGGTTTAAAAGAGGTGTTGAATGAGATGAAAACAGGTATTGATGGTGTGAAGACAGTGGCTGAGAAGACCGAACCACTCATCACCATGACCGGCGAGCGTTCGTTCCGTGTATTCCTCGCAGGGGCTAAGCAGTTTGGACTGCGCGTCTATACCGTCTCTGGACAGCTTGTTCATGCACAGCAGTGTGTGGGCGATGAGGCTGAAGTTAATGCCGCTTCATGGGGCAAGGGCGTGTACCTTGTGCAAGTAGCAGGCGGAGTTTCAAAACGAATAATCATTTATTAATCTATTCAATGGATATGAATAAAAAGTTTACCTACCTATCATCATTCCTCATAGGATTGGTGGTAATGCTGTTAAGTCCGCTCGTTGTGCATGCACAAGAGGGCGATCTATCATCTCCTTCCATACTAATGTGTATGCAAAGGCTAAGAGTGCTGGTACCACTCCAATGGTTTATCTATCTCTCGGAGCCACCGAGAATACCACACTTAGCGTTGATGGTGGTAACGGAGAGGAAGAAGCTGAGATCGGAATAGCCAGCTTGACGACTACAGAACAGGGTGAAGTTGCTGTGAAAGGTTCACCTGTTTCTGTGCAAGTAGACGATAAAGGCTGGGTCAAGATCTATGGTGATGCAAGCAAGATCGACTATTTCAATGCTTCTGGTCAAGAGATTGATCAAATCAAGTTCAGCGATCAGTTGGGCTTAAAGATTCTCAACCTCGAACATAACTCGTTGCAGGCTTTGAACATTGATAAGCTCCAGAAGTTGCAAGTAATCTATTTGGAGGACAACCCCTTCACAGCTGCAACACCGTTGATGATTGGTCGTTTGCCTAACCTTCAGGTGTTGGAAGTAACGCAGATAGGGCATATCTCGCCAAGTTTCACACTAAAGAACTTCCCGAAGTTAGTATCTTTCGATGCTTATCACACACTTAGTCTGACTTCTTGCGACCCTACAGGATGTGAGAATCTACGCCGTTTGAGCTTGGACATGACCTCTGTCTCTTCTGTAGACCTTAGCAAGAACCCTCTTTTGGAGGTGCTGAATGTCAGCGACTCACGCATTAAGAACCTTGATCTCAGCCGTAGTGGAAAGATCAAGCAGTTATATGCCTCTCATTCATCGGGTAGCGTTAATACAGACATCAAGTTTGATAACATTGATGTAACAAGGTGTCCGCTACTTACGATCTTCTATTGTGATGGTAACAATCTAACCAATCTCAACCTCACAAGAAACCCTGAACTCTTCACCTTCTCATGTGCTCGTAATAAGCTAAGAAGCCTTGATTTAACAAAGAACACAAAGCTCTATAGCGTGAATGTTCGTTATAACTATCTTGACTTCGTAACGCTCCCTCAACCTAAAAACTGGTTCGAGTATTATCACGAACAGAATGATCTTGAAGTGAACCCAACCTATAGTGTCGGTTCTGTTGTCGACCTTTCCAGTCGTGTCAATCGTCCTAATTCAACCACAAATGGCGTGCTCTATCGTGTGCCAAAGGATGACCCAACGAAGCCAGAGAAGCTCTCTGACGAGTATTACGACTATAACAATGGTAAGTTAACACTGAAGCGTGCGGTTGAAGGTGAAGTCTTTATCCAGTATGAGAACTCTGTCTTGAAGGATTACTCACTACGCACTGCGAACTTCCGAGTAAAGACTACAGCTGAATTTGGGCAGGACGACAAGGCTTTCTCATTTGTTACTGGCAACGCACAAGGCTCTGCCATCAAGATGGCGATTGGTGTGAAGGATGCTACGGCAGCAGCTCCTGTAAAGGTGAAGATCGACTTTGGTGATGGCACGAAGGTTGAGAGAACCATTGTAGACGAGCTTCCTACAGCTGTTAATGTTACAGGAACTCTTACCGGATCAAACGTTGTTACGGTTTATGTACCACAGGATAAGCAGATCACAGCATTAGGAACTGATGGCGTGAAGATGTCTAAGATTGACCTCGATAACCTCCCTCAACTCCGTCACCTCGCTTTGATTCATGCCGACTTAGACTCTGTTGGGCTTGGATATAACAACAAGCTCGAGACGTTGAGACCTCTCTTATAACAACATGAGAAAGGTGAGCTTGAAGGGACCTTCTACTTACTTCGATAAGAGTATATTGACTGACATCAACCTTAGTCACAACAAGTTGGAGACGATCGAGTATAACAACATCACTGTTGTTCGTCATCTTGATGTAAGTTACAACAACCTCGTTAAGCTCGGAGTAAACAATGCCGACAACCTCCGCTCATTTGATGCTTCACACAACCAGTTCAACACCATGCTGCTGAACCATAGTGAGTTGCTTGAGAATCTGAATATTTCTTATAACCAGTTGTCGAAGTTCTACGTTCCTGCTAATGCTCCATTGAAGACATTGGACATCCGTGGTAACTTCTTCACATTGGCTACTATGCCTGATTATCTCGGTCTCGGGCAGGGCAAATTCCTATATGCTCCACAGAACCCATTGGAGATCTCTACTGCTTCCCCTGGTATCGACCTATCCGAACAATATGTAACCAAGAACGGAAAAGTTACTCAGTTCGTATGGAAGAAACTGAATAATAAGGCTCTTACAGAGGGCACAGACTATACCATCAACAAGGGTTCTTCTAAGTTCAAGAACACCAGTACGGGGCGTATCTATTGTGAGATGACACACGAGGCATACCCTGATTTCAAGGGTGCCAATGTGTTCAAAACAACCTCAACAACGCCTATCCCAATGCCAACAAACGTATTGGCAGAGTTCACAACAGTCAACCAGACCGATGAGTGTAGAGCTCTCTTTGGCAGAGTCAGTAGCAGGTACTTCGGTTTATTTCGAGTGGAGTGGCGATAATAATGTCTATCAATATACACTAAAGAACACCTACACCCGCTTCCGTGCTAAGTCTAAGGAAGGAGCCAGAGTACGTGTGCTTGTTGCCAACCCAACCGATGAGCTTTCAGTCTTCAGTGTATCAAATGTACAGATGGAGAACGCTGATCTCTCTAAACTGGGGCGTACACACGCTATCACGCTATCGAATACAGGCTTGGAAAGTGTTAAGCTCCCGGCCGACGGACAGTATATTACTCAGCTCAATCTAAGCGGTAATAAGCTCGCTAACTTTGATGTGTCTAAGTATCCAAACTTGTCCTTCCTCACATTAGCTGACAATAAGATCACATCCATTGACCTTTCTTCTGCAAAGAAGTTAGAGCTTGCGATGATCTCAAACAACAGCTTGACAAGCATTGTCCTCGATAACCCAATCTTGTGGAACTTAGACTTGAGTGTGAACAAACTGGAGTCTATCGACGTATCAAAGTTGCCTAAGTTGCAACAGTTGTTCTTAGCTTCTAATAGGTTGACAGCCGTTTCTGTACCTTATACACAGAACCCAGAGCTAACTATTCTCAACCTTGTTGGCAATCGTCTACGCTTCTCTACCATGCCTCCTGCTAATGAGAAAGTAACGAAAGGACTATCCAAGAAGCAGCGTTATAACAAGTACTCATACAACCTTCAGGACCCAATTAAGGTTGAATGTGTCAATGGTAAGGTTGATCTCAGCTCTGAGGTGACAGCAGGCGGAGAGCCAACTACCTTCCGTTGGTTCGTTGGTAAGATACAAGTTAGGGATGGCGAGCTTGATGGCGAAGAGCTGGAACTCAACGAATCATACACACTTGAGAATGGTGTCACTACACTGAAACTGGATAAGGCTATTAATAACCTCGTATGCGTAATGACGAATCCTGCTTTCCCAAAAGCCGTTCTTAGCACTGATTACGTTAAGTTTACTCCAACAGGCATTGACGCAGTGAAGACCAATGAAGACGTCAAGATTCAGTTCGTTGCAGGTGGTATTAACATCGTAGGAGGCGAGAACAGCCCTGTAGCTGTTTACTCCATTGATGGCAAAACCATCTATCGTGCCAAGGCCGCAACCGCTGATCTCCACATCTCATTGGCTCCCGGCACATACGTTGTGCGTGTAGAGCAATAAGGCTACAAAGATCTGTTTGAGTAAAAGAAGCCTCAATGCGGCTCCTCTACAGCCTCACCCCG
>BNJU01002503.1_pt1 | contig 20581 bp, 23 predicted proteins | sample 8539281 | NCBI WGS metagenome assembly BNJU01 (sample SAMD00202456, study PRJDB9452) | human saliva metagenome | isolation source: human saliva | place: Japan
AGAGAAAATTCGGAAATAATACGGATGAAAAGTATATTTTTCAAAAATGTATAAAATTCACAGAAAAAAATGTTGCAAGCTACAATTTCTTATGATAGAATATACAAAACAAATAAAAAAAGGAGAACGTTATGGCTCGGATTAAATTAACTCCAGAAGAATTGCGTGCTTCAGCGCAACGTTACACAGATGGTGCGGAAAATGTGAATCAAGTTCTTTCATCTCTTACGAATGAACAAGCGATCATTTCTGAAAACTGGGAAGGTTCAGCCTTCCAAAGCTTTTGAAGAACAATTCAATGAACTGTCTCCAAAGATTAAAGAATTTGCACAATTGCTTCAAGACATTAACGCTCAGTTGGTGAAAGTTGCTGATATCGTGGAACAAACTGACCAAGATATTGCAGCACAAATTCATTAATTTTGAATAAGTGGCTTTAGTAGGAAGGCGAGGGCCTTCCTCTTTTTAGTATCAGAAAGAAAATTAAAAAGCGAAAGAATGAAGAATAAAAAAATCTTTAAATATATCGGCAATAGTCTCTTGGTGGTTTTTGCTGTTTACGATCGTTACAATTTTTAAATATATCTGTACAGAATAATACGACAAGCAGCGATAAAACAAAACAAAAAACGAGTCAACAAACTAAATTAAACGTAGCCATTGTCAATGAAGACCAAGCTGTACGTGTGGATAAGAAAGAGTACAATCTTGGGGCTAGCTATGTAAAAAATATTGAACGAGATAATTCCCAAAATTGGTTTGTCGTGACACGCGGGGCAGCCGATGCAGGTTTGGAAAAAGGAACTTATCAGCTAGTCTTGACTATTCCGAGCGATTTTTCAGAAAAAGTACTGGATGTGAACAGTATTAATGCGGATAAGACAACCGTGACCTACAAGGTCAATGCGGCTGGAAATCTGCAGGTGGAAAATGAGGCAAACAAGCTAGCGAAAGATATTGTGGCAGATTTGAACAGCCAGTTGGTTGATATGTATATGGCTAGCATTTTAAGTAACCTTTATACTGCCCAGAAAAATGTTCAAGCAAGTTCACAAGTTCAAGCGACCAATATTGGCAAGTATAAGACCAATCTATTGGATACAGCTATTAATTCAAAAAATATTTTTCCGACACTTTACAGCATGACCAATTCATCAGTAGATGCTAATAACATGCTGAAATCAAATTTGGAGAATTTTACACAGTCATTTGATACTCTTGGAACGTCTCAGACTGCTTATGACAATAATTTTAGTAGCTTGCTCAAGCAAAGAGGTGAAGATCAGATTAGCTATGCGGCCTTTATGGACCAGCTGATGTCTATGAGTCGTGATTCATTGAGCTCAGAAACAAAGAAACTTTATGATGACTTGCAAAAGCAACAGGAAACACTTGGTAAGCAGATTGGCTCGTCAGAGAGTAAGGATGCAGCTGATGCAAAAACTTATACAGGTCTGGCAACAAGTGTTTCTCAGAAAATTGAAGATTTAGAAAAAGATCTCAAAGCTGAACGTGATAAATTCAAAGAACACCAAGATAACATAAAGGACTTTATCACGAAAAAATTGGCGAGCTACTATGGGGTTGAATCTGGGGACAAAGTCACTCTAAATCAAGTCTTCGAAAAAGGGGGCTTAAAGGATTTAGAGAACTCTGAGAGCTCAATCAAGGCTGAACTAGCCAATGCTATCGCTGCTTTGCCAGCAGAAGATTTCAGTGGAAAGACATTTAATGCTTTTGGCTTGTCTATTACTGTGCCAAGTATTAACTATGCTGAGCTTAAGGAGTACGGGACTCCTAGTGACGGGACAAGTTCTGACACTCTCAACCAATTGGCAGCTAAAGCAGTGACAAGCACTGACGCAGTTGATGGCGCTGTAGCCAAGGCTAAGGTTTCTTGGCAAGCGCCAGATGGTGTGACAGTAGATTCAGTGTCCTACAATGGTAGCACTGTAACAGATGGCCAAGAAATTAATCTTGTAGAAAACGCTAAGTTTGATATTCGTTATAGCGTCAAAAGTGCATCATCTGATACAAGTGATAGCGATGCCACTTCTGCGACAAATACTCAGATCTCAATCACCCTCAATGGTGTACAGTCGGCTACTGCAGCAATTGATATTCAAGGAGTTCAGCAGGCGGCGGCTAGTTATGGTATGCAGTCTCAGAGAATTGCCTCAGCCTATCAGCAGGTAGATTCTCTTCTTAAGGTTTATTCTACAATAGAACAATTGAAAAAAGGGGACATGGCAGATGCCTTGACTCAACTTCTATCAGAAGCGATCAATGCTAACTTGAAAGATTACAACGATAGTCTTTCTCAAGCGAACAGTTCCTCAGATGACAAGGATCATAAAGAAACAGGTGTTCGTCAAAAATTAGACGAGACCTTGAAAGATTTGAAAGAAACAGCTCCTGAATTGAAGGAAAACCTAGAAAAAATTGCACTTAGCAATAAGGAATTAGGAACAGCCATCGATGGTCAGCTAAAACAATATGAAAAGCTAAGAGAAAGCTTGTCTGAAATTGCTACATCTCAGACTGCTAGTACAGCAGCTTTGGCCAAAACGGACTCTGAACTGTCTTCACTTAATTCTGAATTCAGATCTTTGTTAAGTACGACTTCAGGCGTTAAGGCTTCATCTCAAAGCAATGTTCAGGCGGCTGAATCTGCGAATCAGATTTTCAGTAATTTCCATCGGGAATTGGCGAATGCTCAGGGTAACACAGAAAAATTGTCTAGCGATGCAGAAACTTTGATGGCAGAGTTTAATGAAGAATTAGCAGCGAATGGGAACTTTGTAGAATCCTTTATCAAGGTACTCAATAACGCTTATGAAAATGGCGTGCCAAATGAGGTTCTTCTTAAATTCTTATCTAGTCCAGTAGCGCAACGTTCTTCATCAGTGAAAGCAACAGTCAATGTCTATCGTCCATTCACTTGGATATTGCTCCTAGAAATTGTGAGTCTCTTTACAGCTTATCTTTTTGCGACACAGAATATCGTTCGCAAAGTCAAAGACAAGTTCAAGCTAGACAAATTGCACGATACAGATATTACGACAGTTGGTGTCCTATCCAGCTTAGCCTTGACCATTGGTTTAGCAATTGGGATTATCTCAAGCATTCAGCTCTCAGTTGGTCGTGAATATGTGCCATCTTGGGTACTCTTGCTAGTATTTGCCAGTCAAATTCTTGTCCAAGGGCAGTATTTCTTATTGAAACATCTCCGTGTTGTCGGTATGGGTCTTGCCTTCTTTATGATGATTAGTTTTGTTTATCTATCCAATGCTATTGGAACAACGGCTAGTCTGACAGGCTTCCCAGCCTTCATCAAGGACTTGAATGCACTGTCTGTTTTGGAAAATCTACTCTCAGCTTACTTTGACGGGCAAGCAGCAGGCTTCTTTGTCTTCTTTGCTCTCTTAATTGTTTTGGGCTTATTAGCAGCAGCTAATATCTTTGTCAAACCCAGAAGTTTTCAAGGAACAATCAGTCAAACCCAGAAAGTATAATAGGATATGAAAAAATTAATTCTCTTGCTTTTTACCGTAGGGGTGTGTGCAGCAGTCTCAGTGGCTGCTGCGGACGACCTCCAAGATAATAGTTTGCAAATCGATAACTCCAGACTTGAGAGAGAAGAGGAGTTAAATTTTGGTGCGCAGTCGGAACGGATTAAGGCGCTTTTTAATGCCGCAGATCAAAAAGAAACTGCAGGAGATACAGCATGATCAGAATAAACAGTTGGCCACAGAAGGGGGACAACTGTTTTCTGCTATACAGGGGCCAGTTAAGGAAGCCAAAGAAAAGCAGTTATTTCAGTCAAGAAGCCAAGCGGTTTCGAAGTTAGAAATTAGCCAGAGAGAAGATGGAACCACTAGCTGGGGAGATTTTTTGCCAGGGGTTGTCTATATTGGCCTAGTCGTCCTGTTGGTTGGGATTACAGCCTTTATCAGCTATAAGGTGGCTACGGACTGACTTTCATAAGTGGACCTTTAAAAACTAAAACTCATGACCAGATATGAGATTGTAAATTAGGAGAATTGAGAGAATGAAGCAACATATCAATATAACCCTACGCCTATCAGATAGGGATGTCGATATTCGAATTCCTCGACGGATTGAAGTACGTCGGCTGATTCGAGAAATAGATAGCATTTTTGGGCCAGAAGTAAAAAGGCCAAAATACCAGTTGAGAATTATTAATAAAGGCTTGCTACTTGATGAGGGCAAGTACCTATCAGATTATCCAATTACAACAGGAGATTTAGTAGAGATAGAGGAGGCATCAGGTGACTGAGGAAAAATTTGTATACGGAGAACAAACCTTTACCTATGAGAAAAGTGACAAGGAATGGAAATTAAGTTTACGCCGTTCAGATGTGGCTACGCAAGACTTACGAGAGTTACTGATTTTGGATTTACACCATCCGCTCTTTTTGGAGCAGACCATGGATGCGGATGAAGATGGCTTAACTTTTACCTACCAGCTAGAGCCACATAGTCTCAGCTATGAAGAGGTTAAATCTCGTCCAATCTCAGAAAGAATCCGCTTGGCTCTCAATGTCTTTGCTCTTGAAGCTGCTTTGGAGCTACCAGTGACTTTTCTTCTTCATCCGAGCAACCTCATGATTACCAAGGATGCTCAGGCTAAGATTGCCTATCGTGCGGTTCCAGGTATTATGACACCGGAGGCACTGACTGCTGAAGATTTCTTGCGCCAGGCCAAGTGTTTTGCTGCGACTTTGTTTGCGGATGTGGACTTTATGGAACTCTACAATGGATCTTTGGAGTTGGAAACCTTACCAGACTTTTTGGTTGAACTCCGTGAAGCAGAAGACCAGACCGCTGCAGTGGCAGTTCTAGAAAAGGCTTATCTAGATAAGACCAAGGAAGAAAAAGCGACTCTGATTCAGGTGTCTAGCAGATGGCATCGGGTTTTCAAGTTGGCATCTATCTGGCTGTCAGTAGCTGTTGTTCTTTTGATCATTCCCTTGATTTATCTCATTTTCCTGCAAAATCCTTTTAAAGAAAAGCTTCTGCAGGCAGATACTGCCTTTATCAAGGTCGATTATAGTGGTGTTATCACTGAGTTAGAAGGTATTGCCCCTTCTAGTCTTCCAACGACTCAAAAGTACGAATTGGCTTACTCTTATATTCAAGGACTAGAATTTTCATCTGATCAAAAGAAGGTCATCTTGAATAATGTGAGTCTTAAATCGGATGAGCTCTACCTGATTTACTGGATCCAAATCGGTCGCAACACATTTGAGGATGCTTTGGATACAGCCAAGCGGATTAATGATAATGACCTCATCCTTTATGCTTTGGCACAGGAAATCAAGCAAGTACGAGAAGATGACAAGCTATCAGGTAAGGATCGAGAAAGCAAGCTAGCTCGCTGGAAGGTGAATACAAGAAGTACTGGGATAGTCGGAGCGAACTACTGACAAGCGATTCAAGCTCAAGCGACTCTAGTGAAAAGGAGGCTTCATCTACAGAAGCTTCAAGTTCAACTGAAACCAGTGCATCTAGCAGTCACTAAGCAGGTCAAGGAGTAAAAGATGACAAAACAAGTAATTTTCTATACCCAGGGCCTGCGTTATGAGGTTGAACCCACAGAAGGACGCCAGCTTCTTCTTGGGGCCAGCGAAAAGGCTCAGGTCTATCTGCCTCAGCAGGAGGAGGACATTCGACTCAAGGCTGATGGAGACGAGGTTTTCTACCAGTTTGGGGAGGAGACAGGCCTCTTGACAGATGGACTGGTACTGAATCAAATCCGTTTTTGCCTTAGAGATAAAACTCCGACAGTTTATGATCTTTTGGACCAACAAGAGCTACGGATCGGTGCTCAGAGTGGCTCTAGCCTTCAAGTCTCTGATGATTCAGAATTGCTCTTGCAAAAAAACGGAGAAAACTGGCATTTAACCAAGTTCAAAGGAACCTTTTATCGAAATAACATTTTAGAAAAACAAGACCAGTTGCAGCTTTCTTTTGGAGATGAGCTCAGCTTTGGCGCTGTAACAATCAAAATCTATCCAGATGAAGTCTGGCTGAGTGGTCCCGTCCAAGCAGCCAAGGTTCTATCTCTGCGAGGAGCATCTCGCTACGGCTTTTACCCGGACTATCCAGACTATCATCGTTCGCCACGGATTATCTATCGTGGATCTGAAGATAAGATGGTCATTAATCCTCCAGGTAAAGAGCCCGGCAAACCAAATGATGAATTGCTTAAGCTCATTGTACCGCCCTTGCTGATGATTGGGGTTGTAATCCTGATTACCCTTATCCAGCCTCGGGGATTTATATCCTCGCGACGATGGCCATGTCTGCAGCTAGTATCGTCTTTTCTGTCAGGACCTTCTTTAAAAATCGGAAAAAATACAAGGCAGACAAGAAAGAGCGCGTGGATCTTTACCGTCTCTATCTAAAAGACAAGGCTATTGAGCTGACTGACTTGGAACGCAAACAGCGTCAGGGCATGCTTTATCACTTCCCTAAGGTGGAAGAGCTGACTGAGTTAACTCAACGTTACAGTCACCGTATCTATGAAAAAACACCGCTCCACTTTGACTTTTTGACTTATCGTCTAGGCTTGGGGCAGGTTCCGACTTCTTATCAGTTGACCTATGGACAGCAGGAGAGAAGTGGGAAGAAAGATGCGCTTGAAGAGGAGGGCTTCGCTCTTTATACCAAGCATAAAAAAATCCCTGATTTGCCGATTGTAGCAAATCTTAGCCACGGGCCAGTTGGTTATGTCGGACCTCGCAATCTAGTCCTTGAACAGCTCCAGCTCTTGGTTATGCAGTTGAGTGTCTTTCATTCGTATCATGATGTGCAGTTTATTACCATCATGCCAGAGGAAGAGCGGGACCAATGGAATTGGATGCGTTGGTTACCACATGCAAGCTTGCAGGAAATGAATGTGCGAGGCTTCGTATACAATCAGCGTACTCGTGACCAAGTGCTTAACAGTCTCAATCAGATCTTGAAACTCCGTAAGACTCAAAAGGATGAGGCAAGTCGCCAAGAGACGACTCTCTTCAGCCCTCACTATGTGGTCTTAATCACTGATGAAAAGCTGATTTTGGATCATGTCATCATGGAGTTTTTCACAGAAGACCCGACAGAACTAGGCTGCTCACTCCTCTTCGTCGAAGACGTGATGAGCTCCCTATCTGAAAATGTCAAAACAGTCATCAATATCAAGGACCGCAATATTGGACAGTTGGTTATGGAGGAAGGGATTCTCAAGGAGACCAACTTCCGCTTGGATCACTTCCCAGACGGCTATGATAAGGAACAAATTGCACGGACCTTGGCACCACTCAACCACCTGCAAAATCTCAAGTCTTCTATCCCTGATACAGTTACCTTTATGGAGATGTACGGGGCTGAAAGCTTTGCGGACTTGAAGGTCTTAGACAGATGGAAGAGCCATGCTCCTTACAAGAGCTTAGCTGTGCCAATCGGTCTTCGAGGCAAGGATGACCTAGTGCAACTCAACCTCCACGAGAAGGCTCATGGACCGCACGGTTTGATTGCGGGGACGACAGGTTCTGGTAAGTCTGAAACTATCCAGTCTTATATCCTGAGTCTAGCCGTCAATTTCCACCCGCACGATGTGGGCTTCCTCCTCATCGACTATAAGGGTGGGGGAATGGCCCATCTCTTTAAGAAACTGCCTCACTTGCTAGGAACCATTACCAACCTAGATGGGGCCCAGTCTATGCGGGCCTTGGTTTCTATCAATGCGGAGCTAAAACGCAGGCAGCGTCTCTTTAATCGCTATGAAGTCAACCACATTAACCAATATCAGAAGAAATTTAAAAATGGTGAAGCCAAAGAACCTCTGCCTCACCTTTTCCTCATCTCAGATGAGTTCGCAGAGCTTAAGGTCAACCAGCCAGACTTTATGAAAGAGCTGGTTTCTACAGCTCGGGTCGGACGCTCACTTGGTGTTCACCTGATCCTTGCCACTCAAAAACCATCTGGGGTCGTGGATGACCAGATCTGGTCCAACTCTCGTTTCAAGCTAGCCCTCAAGGTAGCAGACCGAAGTGACTCCATGGAAATGCTCCATACACCAGATGCAGCAGAAATCACACAGGCTGGTCGTGCTTACCTGCAAGTCGGCAACAATGAAGTCTATGAACTCTTCCAATCAGCCTGGTCAGGAGCAGATTATCAGCCGGACAAGGATGAACTGGGAATCGAAGATCACACAATCTATCGTATCAACGACCTAGGCCAGTATGAAGTCCTCAATCAAGACCTCTCTGGACTGGATCTAGCAGATGAAATCAAGGAAGTACCGACAGAGCTTGATGCCATCGTCGAAAATATCCAGCTCTTGGCAGAGAACCAAGAGATCGCTCCCCTACCACAGCCGTGGCTACCACCGCTTGAAGATAGAATTTATTTACCAGATTTGCGTAAGGGAGATTTTAAAAAGTTCTGGAAACAGACTAGCCGTCAATTGAAAGCAGTGATTGGTTTAGTAGATGTACCAAGCCAACAGGCCCAATATACACTAGAGCATGATTTTAACGAAGATGGGAATATTGCCATTTTTGGTGGGCCATTAACTGGGAAGTCTACTTTTATTCAGACTTTGACGATGGACTTGGCCCGTCAGTTTACGCCAGAACAGGTTCATTTTTATCTGATGGATTTTGGGACTAATGGACTTCTACCACTTCACCAATTGCCACATGTAGCAGATGTGATTATGATTGACGATCAGGAAAAATTAACAAAATTGATCAGACGCATAAAAGAAGAGATTAGAGATAGAAAAGCCCTCTTACGTAAACATATGGTTGCCAATGTCAATCTTTACCAAGAAATCAGTGGTCAAAAAATACCTAAACTCTTCTTTATGTTAGATGGCTATGATGCTGTGAAAGAGTCCCCGTTAGTTATGGAATTAGAGAATACTCTTCAATTCATATCTCGGGAAGGTTTGGGTCTAGGTATATATCTTGTTATTACAGCTGGCCGTTTAGGAGTTATAAAATCTGCACTGTTAGCAAGTATTAAAACTCGTATTTCTTTAAAATTAACGGACGACATGGATACTCGAACTTTAATTGGACGTACTCAGTTAGTCATTGAAGATAAACCTGGACGAGCTATGATAAAGCTGGATGAGCCAGAGATTTTCCAAGTAGCTTTGCCAACTAAGAGCGATAATACGTTTGAAGTGATTGAGAAAATTAGCTCTGAGGCAGAAATGATGTCAGATCAGTGGGAAGGAAATCGTCCTAAACCAATTCCAATTGTTCCGGATGAATTGGGCTTTGAATCATTTGCAAAAATAGTAAGTGTTCAAGAAGCTTTGAAAGAAAACAATCTACCACTAGGTTTAGACTTTGTTAATGTTGAAAGTGTTCATATTCCTTTGAATGGATTTAAGCATCTTTTATATATAGCAAATGAGGATGAACATTTAGAAAATATTACTCGTCATCTTTTAGAAACATTAGTCAACTTTGTTCCAAGTAAGAAAAATTATGCTTATGGATGTAGATAATGAATATGATGGACAGGTTAATTTATTTGCTCGAGTTTCTAAGCCAGAAGATCTTGAAGATATGGGACATCAGCTTATTCTTGAGCTAGAGGATCGTATAAAAGGTGAAACCGGTCATGATTTCATCATCTTTATCCCTGATTTAGATAAATTTGTTCAGGCAAGTGGCTTGACTGCAGAACAAGTATCAAGACTATATCAAGAGGGATGGAAGTACAATATGCATTTTGTTGTTGGTAGTTTTTATTCTTACATTAGCAATAATACTATTGGTAGTCCAGTTCGTCAGATTAAATTATATAATCAATATTATCTTTTTGGAATGCGCTTGACAGATCAGACGATCTTAGAAAAGACATTTAATAGCAAAGAACCTTATTTAAATAAAGATGAAGTATATTTATATGGGCGCCAATCCAGCATTAAAATTAAAATAACAAAATAAAGGAGAATACTATGTCAGTAGGAACAACTCAAGGAGCGGGAATTCAGTCTGATCCGACAACGGTTCAAATCTATGCAGATGGGATTGTCTCAGCTTATAATTCAGTAGGAAAAGAAACTGCTACAAAAGATTCTATCAGTCAGTATGCTGCTTCTGGGACTATTAGTAGTCATATTGATAATGAATTTAGTGCAAGTGAGCAAGCAGCACAACAATCTATTGACTTCATACAGGTTTTACATGGTATTCATGCAGAGTTTCAAACGACAGATGCAACGATTGCCAATTATATTAACAGAAATACAGGACCGGTTGAGTCGGGAACTGCCGGTAGTAATTCTGGAAAGCAAAAAAATAAGCAGTTATTTAGCAAAGGAACTAATTAATGATTGTTTAATAGAAAGGAACGTATATGGTAAAGGTAAATTACGCGAGCCTGCAGACGCAGTCTTCCACGATGTCGTCTGCCTCACAGTCACGAGTAGCAGGCTTCAATCAGTTGATTAGTGCCTTTGACAGCTTCGGTGGCAGCGGAGATGAGCTGATAGGATCGGGCTATGATGCGGCCCGTGTATATGCGACAAGTGTCATGAGTCCCTATTATAAAGGTTTCATTCTCTACTCTGAAGCCGTTGCAGATGCGGCCAACACTTTGGCGGATAATTATGTAGCCAAGTGTGGAGCTGAAAATTTAGATGAAGAACAGTTACAAGCGGAGATTGATAGTTTATCACGAGGTTGTATGAGTCTCAGCGCTTCAATTTCTGGTCTTCAATCTAAGACTAAACCAGCAGAAGGAGATGCAGCAAGAATTAGTCGCTTACAAGAACAGCTTACAGCAGCTCAAAGTCAACTGACTACGGTTCAGGAAAAGCTGGCCAATCTGAGAGCATTCAGTGCGGAGTCTCTACTTGCCTGCACCTCAGCAGATACATATCAGCTCTTGATTTCTCAAGCGATGTCAGGTGTTTCAGCCTCTTTTGGCGGTGGTGGCTTTACTTTACCAGAAGATTTATCTTGGGTGAGTGATGTCGAACAGGGCTGGGCTGACCGAGAGATAGCATTAGAGAATAACTACTTGTCAGCGCTGGAGAAAGTAAAAAATGGAGAATCTCTGACTGAATCGGAGCTTACAGCAATAGAACGATATGCGGCAGCATATCCAGATAGCGTAGATGCTTCTGTTTTGAAGTACGTACAGCAAGCACGTCAGGTCAAAGCAGAAGAGATGAAAATTCGTGGCTTGATTGATAAGGTGGATGCAGGAAAGTCTTTGACAGATGAAGAAACAAAGGCACTTCAAGACTATCAGTCAAATCACCCAGATAGTAATTTACTGGAGCACGTCAAGCATGCGCTGGGGCAGAGTGAGTCAAAGAAAAAAGAAATATCCCGCAAGACTTCAAATAAGGAAGCGGAGGACTTCTGGGCAGAGGCTCAAAAATATTGTCAAGAAAATGGTATTGATTTTGGGTCGTTTATGGGAGAAGTATCTAGAGATACTCTGCAAACATTGATGGAGGAAGGGCCAGACAAGATTAGAAAAATGGCGCCAGAATTTTATAAATTTGTTACACAGAGGTTTCAGAGCGCAACTGCGAAGGCTACAATTGCTAGTTTACTAAGTGCATATTCTACTTCTGGGAATGCGAATATCGCTGGTAGAATTGGGAAGATTGTGGGAAATGTATTTTCAAAAGCAAAACCGATTATTCAAGGAACAGGTAAAGTTCTCAATGGCTTGTTTATTGCCCAAGACTTTAAAGATCAATTAGACAACGGAGAAAGTTTACCTAACGCAACTATAAAAACAGCAATGCATTCATGGATTTCAGGTACAGTTACTACTGCAGTCACTACTTCGGTTGCGGGTGGGATAGGTGGAACAATAGGTGCTACATTAGGTACCTTTATTCCTATTCCAGGAGCAGGAACAGTGATAGGTTATGCTATTGGGGTTGCAGCTGGTGTTGCTGTTTCTTGGGGTGTTAATAAAGTGGCTGATTTGTTGTATGATAATACAGTAGGAAAAGCTGTTAATGATGTTTGGAATAAAGGAACAGAGTTTGTAGGTAATACAGTGAAGTCGGTTGGAAAATCTATAGGCGATGGAGTTTCAGGTTTCTTTAGTGGACTGGGAACTGCATTTGGATTTTAATTAGATAAGGAGAAAAAAATGCAAAAATATTTACCTCTTGGAAGTATTGTTCGTTTACGAAACGGGGATACAAAAATTAATGATAGTAAGTCGATTTCCTATTTTTTTGAAAAATGAAGGAGAAGTAGGTTATTTTTGAATATAGTTCTTGTGTATATCCAACAGGAATCGATGGCTCTCAATTTTATTTTTTTAACGCTGAAGATATTGATGAAGTCTATTTTTGAAGGTTATATAGATATTGCTGAGGAAGAAGCTCAGAAGATTTTTTTGACAAAGAACGTAAAAAAATATTGCATACCCACAATTTAAAGTAGAAAAAGGCAAAAGAAGATTGACTTTTTAAGAAGTTAATATAAATAATTGGTGTAACGAATGAAACAAAAATTATCAAATTTAATAGAATTTGGTGCAGATCAAGGAAATGTAAAAAGGACAGTATTTTACGATATCAAGCGCAATAAGCTTTTTTGTAGGGAATAGTGTACCTTTTCCAATGATTTTTTTACCAGGAGCTGGTTTGTCTTATGCTACTTATGTGTTAACTGAGCATCTGATTATACGTGGTGTAGTTCCGTTGCTCTTCTCTTTTTGTTGATGCTTTTATTGGTTCTTTACCAGTTTAAAAAAACAGAAGAGAAAAAACAATAGTGGAAGTAGAATCTTATGAGATTCCTAAAGATTACTTTGTTGTTCAAAGATCTAATGGTATCAAAACTTATGCACTTATTGTACTCTTTGCCTTTGTTTCAATAGTTTTTGCTTGGCTTTTATATCATATTTGGTGGCTTTTTACTTTTTGTTTTTGGCAGTCGTGATGTGGTATTGTTTTTTTGATTTTACTACTGTCTGGCCAATTCAAAAAGTCTAAGTATTTAAAAAAATATTAGAAGGAGAAAAAAATATTGATAAATAAAGAATCAATTGCTATATATTCAAAAAAAGGAATTGGCCTGCTTATTATATTTAGCTTAATGATCATCATCAGTTTTTTTAAACTCTTTTTCAGATGAAAAATATGTTAACGAATTTTCTATATTTCATAGGATCAGTTGGTTTATTACTTACAGTAGGTTGGATGGCTTTTGCTTTTATGGGGAAAATACAGTTTGATGGTAAACACTTACTTGTTCGCAGAAATTTCAAATGTTATCGCTTTATTTTATCGTCAGTAAGGTTATATTTTGGGAAAAAGAAGTATGTTCCAGGTGGTAGTTATGAATACCCTCTGTTTATTGTAGGAGAGGTGTATTCTGAAAAGAACAGTAATCAGAGAATCACTTTGAAATTGGTAGGCAGTAAAAGAAAGAATCTACAACTGAATGAATTCTACCAGAATGTTTTGTTAGGTAAAGTACAAGCACTGCCAAATGAGGATACGTGGAGAATAAATGAATTGCATCAATTAGAAATAATTTCTGATATGGTTGATACCGATAAAAGTATTTAAAAAAACTAAAGATCAACTCCCTTATCGCCGATTCACCTTGGATAGTTTGCAATAATTGCATGTATTGGTTTAGGTAATTTGATTAGACAATAGTTCGTTGAGTAAACAATTACAAAAAGGGTAGCTATGTTAAAATGATATAGAGGTTATAATGAAAAAAGGAAACTCGAAGCAAGATCAGCTGGATGAGTTACATCGTCGTCAGTATGAACTGGAACAAAAAATAGATGATTTGGATGTAGAATATCGTCAGTTTAAGGTTGTGCGGGAGGATGTGATGTCTTCACAAGGTAGCGCCTTATTTCACTTTAAGAACTTGTTGGATCTAGGAGTAACTTCGTCACATTCAGCATTCTATCATTATCTTTTAGATGATATTGAGTCAACTACACGGACGCTAGAAGTTGACTTTGAGGAAGAAGACAAAGCGATTAAGAAACGCTACCAAGCTTATCAAACGCAATTAACTGTTCTACAAGATCAGCGTAAAAAGCTAGAGGGTGATAAGTAATAGTCTGATAAAGTTTTAGCTAAAGATTTCAGTAATCAATTCATTGGCAGAAAGGAACGTATATGGTAAAGGTAAATTACGCGAGCCTGCAGACGCAGTCTTCCACGATGTCGTCTGCCTCACAGTCACGAGTAGCAGGCTTCAATCAGTTGATTAGTGCCTTTGACAGCTTCGGTGGCAGCGGAGATGAGCTGATAGGATCGGGCTATGATGCGGCCCGTGTATATGCGACAAGTGTCATGAGTCCCTATTATAAAGGTTTCATTCTCTACTCTGAAGCCGTTGCAGATGCGGCCAACACTTTGGCGGATAATTATGTAGCCAAGTGTGGAGCTGAAAATTTAGATGAAGAACAGTTACAAGCGGAGATTGATAGTTTATCACGAGGTTGTATGAGTCTCAGCGCTTCAATTTCTGGTCTTCAATCTAAGACTAAACCAGCAGAAGGAGATGCAGCAAGAATTAGTCGCTTACAAGAACAGCTTACAGCAGCTCAAAGTCAACTGACTACGGTTCAGGAAAAGCTGGCCAATCTGAGAGCATTCAGTGCGGAGTCTCTACTTGCCTGCACCTCAGCAGATACATATCAGCTCTTGATTTCTCAAGCGATGTCAGGTGTTTCAGCCTCTTTTGGCGGTGGTGGCTTTACTTTACCAGAAGATTTATCTTGGGTGAGTGATGTCGAACAGGGCTGGGCTGACCGAGAGATAGCATTAGAGAATAACTACTTGTCAGCGCTGGAGAAAGTAAAAAATGGAGAATCTCTGACTGAATCGGAGCTTACAGCGATAGAGCGATATGCGGCAGCCTATCCAGATAGCGTAGATGTTTCTGTTTTGAAGTACGTACAAGAAGCACGTCAGGTCAAAGCAGAGGAGATGAAATATCGATCTATCATTGACAAGGTAGATGCAGGGAAAGAACTGAGCGATAGCGATACTAAGTTTATCGAAGAATATAAGAAAAAAACATCCAAATGTTAGAATCAATCCAGCGGTAGAAAAAAATTATTACCATTCAAAAAAATCCTGATGAAATATTCAAGAAGAACTTACAAGAACAATATGGATTTGATAAAGAAACGACAGAAATATTGCTTAAACTATACAACAATATAAGAGAAAAAGAAGGGAATAACGCAGACTATGTATTTAATCGATTAGTAGGAGGTGTTGTATACGACACCACATATAAAAATGGGTTTATGTGGGCTAATACCGCAGGTGTTGGTGGTGAGGCAGGTGTTCATGATGGCCTAGGAATTTTAGACCAGTTAGAGAAAGAATACGGTTTAACATCTACAGAGTATAAAAAATTATCTCAAGCAATCGGAGATCAGCATGAAGATTCAGCAAAAAAAGGTATTAGTGATTTTGCTCATCAAAGCATTACAACAGCTACTAGTCTTTATAGAGTCGGCCATCTGCGAAGTGCTAATATTATAGCTTTTCAAAATTCCTATAAAAACACAACTGTTCCTTGGTATGAACGTATTCCTAAGACTGTATCAAAATTATTTGGAGCAAAAGAGTATACAGATGAATTAGCCGGATGGCGAGGAGATGCAACTGGGGAAGCATTGAAGAAACCAACGATGGGCAATGATGACTATAAAGCAGATTTAGATTCGGTTAATATTGTTAGTTTAATGAAGAAGAGAGATGTAGACTACGCTACTGCAGTTAATCAATATTATAAAGATATTAGAGAAGGGGAGTATACTCGTGCTAGAGCATTTGTAGAGAATAGCGGTGGTAGAGACAGAATATTGAAAGAATTATTAGATGCAGAATTGATAGAAGAGGACAATCTGAAGAGCGCTTTAAAAGAGCTGAGAGAAAAAAATCCTGTTGCCTATGATTTTTATAATAGTTTAACTACAGACAATGGTAGAGGAAGCAATGATTTGATCACAGAAGGAGCAAACTAATATGAAAAAAATTATCCTAAGTCTCTTCACCCTCCTTATAGCAGGTCTCTGTGTCTTTGGTTTTTTGAGATATCGAGACTATGACTCACTTAAAAACCCAATTGATGAAATCTATTATGCGAGTGTTCATTATAAAAATATTCTAGGATTACCAGATATGAGTAAGATTATAAGAAGTAATACGTCATATGTAGGTGAGCCGGCTTGGATATACTATCGTCGTGCCAAACCTAGGTTGGCAGATGATGAAGATTTGCAACTATATATCAATTCCGATAGTCTGCTTGCTGTTCTGTATAGTAAAAAGTTATCAGGAGATACCTATCTCAACATTGACTATGTATATGAGGACGGCTTCGTTAAACAAAATGTTTCTATTGCTTTCTCCAAAGTTTCAGATTTTACTGTTCAAGCTTTTATTAATCAATCTAAAAAAAGGGGATATGTCCGGACAGCAGATGAAATTTATCGCTCTATTGGAGGGGAAGAGCCTCCATCTAAGAGTCTAGTGTCAAAAGAGGAGATATTGGACTATCTGAAGGATTACGATATTGATCAGGCTTGGTTGGCTGAAAAATCTGACCAAATTCTCTACACTTATTTTCTAGATATCTGGTTTAAAGAGGGAAGTCAGCGCTATTCCAAAGAAAATATGGGGAATTTAAAAGTGAAATACTCAGATACCATAGGGAAGGAGTAATACTCGAGATTTTTTATAATATAGTTTTTTTAAAGGATTTGAGCGATTTCATTACAAAGCAACTGATGAAAATCAAAAAATTGGGAAAAATTAACGAAGAAACATCCAAACCCTGGAAGTCAAGGAAGCCGATCCATCAGCTGTACTGGCGCAACATTTTTCATTAAATCAACAAGAATATGCCGTTTTTCTATTGATTAACAAAGCTGGTTTTCAAATTGACAAAGATTTTGAGTTTTCATTGAATTGGAAATATGATGGGCAGTTCATTTATCAAAATCAACGGATTGGTTATAAAATTAGCGATAGTGGAGTATTGCCGGATCAATCTGCTACGATTTTGACCTTGCCAATATCAAGAGAACAAAAACAAATTGTGGAGACAATGACACAAGAAGAAAAGATGTCGTTAGAAATGTCGGATTTAAAATTGAATAAGTAGGTAGAAAATGCCAGTCTATATTATATTTCTTTTTGCAATAGGGGGTGGAACTCTTTATTTCCTAACCGTTTTTTTCATCTTCTTCTATATTTCTAAGCGATTTGCAAGAAGAAAAATTCTATCAACGGAACGGGTTGATGGTATTGTGGTTGGGTATGCATATGCAAAACAGGTAATTCCACCAATTGTAGAATACATTGTTGATGGAAAAGCTTATAAGAGACAATTGGAATATTGTTGGACCGTGGTGAAGTCTGCACCTTGGCTGAATCGTAAGGCTGTAGCTGATACACCGGATCTTTTAAGTGAAAATTTAGTGATTTCTAGAAACTCAATTGTCTCTTATACAAACGTTTTAGAAGAAGCATTTCCTAAAGGGTCTACCATGACAGTCTGGTATAATCCTCAAAATCCAAAAGAGTCCTATGTTGAACGATTTTGTAATAAAGATAAACTTTATAAAAAGTTGGCTCTTCTTTTTCTCATTATCTATATAATTTATCTGATCGTTTTTATAACACTTACTATTTTATCGATAAGATACAATTGGAAAACAAATTAAGGAGGGATCGTGTCCAAAGCTAGTCAACAAGCTGCAATTCGATCACAGATCAGTGCAGCACAATCAAAAAAAGAAGAATATTTTAAAAAAGCTCGAGAAGTTAAAAAAATCTATGAGGAATTAAGAACTATCAAGGGTGAATTTGTAAAAACAGAAAAAAACTCTTTGGAGTCTAATAAAAACGAACATGATGATTCATGGACGGGTAATCTTCACAGTACAAAATTTGTTACTCCAGCAGAAGATCTAATTGAGAATTTTGATGCTAGTATTAAAGCGATGAATGAAAATATTGATAAGTTACTCAATAAAATAAACGAGTATGAAAAATAAAAGCAATGGAACAAGATGGAGTTATTGGGCAATTAGGGTATATTGTTGAATAATATTAGTGGATGGATTGAAGGCCTTATTAATTAATAAACTATATTTCTGAAATTTATCACTTGAGTTGAATTTAAAAAAACAGATAGTTAGAGAGAACCACTGGTTCTCTCTTTTTCATACTTCCGCCTCTCTCCATTTAGTGACTAATTTGCTCTTCAAAGCAAATTCAGGTATGATAGTAGTGCTTAAGGGTGATGCGATGAAATCTGTTGGTGATACAGTTGAGGAATATGGGACAGTGCAGGGAGATGCAGTTAATGGATTTTTTTCTCAGGGTTAGGTAGTGTATTTAATTAAAAAGGATGTACATATGGAAACAATTATTAATTTAGGGATATGGGAGAACAAAAATTATCATTTTAATTGGGAGAATAAGGTATTGCTAGAGGAAACATCTTCTCCTAATTACTGGTCTTATATTCTACTGCCTGTTACGCTATACATTATCAATAAAATTTCTGATATATTGGCTGAAGCTGGAATATTTAATAATCAGTTAGTCCGAGTTGGGACGGTTCCGATTTTAGGCGTTTTATCTTATTTTTTTAGCCGCTTTGATTATCAGATTTTACCATGGAACTTTTAAAATTAAAAAAATCAGAGTTGGATGAGGAACAGAGTAAGAAGTTTGTCAGATCTTTGAAGAGAAGAAGAGTGTACTTTAAATGTCTTCTTAATCTTTTTAGAATCCTAACTGTAGTCGCTATTCTTTTGTTTGTCGTTGGAAATGAAACCATTGCCGTACTCTTTTTGCTGGTTAGTTTTTTAGTGATATTTATGTTCAAATTTGATTACCAACTTAATAGATGGTTTGAAATCATTAAGATAGTAGAAAAAGGAGAGAAGAATGACTAAGTTATTACCTAGAAAAAAAGGGAAAGAGTCCAGAAGATTTTAAAAAAGAGCTAGATAAAATAGGCATTAGCCAAGAAATTAGCGATTATCTAGTCGGCAACAACTCAGATTTGGAATTTGAAACAATGGATAGAAAACAGCTTGAGGAACTTCAACGTGGTGTCAAACAATATGATATACTTCAGGCAAATGAATACGATAAAGATGATGGCGCAAAATATTTTGACTATTTGAAGGCAAAATATAATCGGAATATCAATACGAATCACTGATGAGGGAAGATAATGAAAAAAATAATGAAATCAAAATTTGTTCAAGTTATACTTCTTGCACTCACTGTTATAGGACTATACTTTGCTTATCAGGCATATCGCAGGCATGAACTTACTCAGTTTGTCATGTGGAGTCCAAGGGCAAAAATTGCGCGTTATGAATTTATGGATGATAACAAGGCAGTAGCGATTGATTGGGATAATGAGTCAGAATTAAAGGAAGCAGAAGAAGCTAAAAAATATGATTCACGTATCAATGTAAACAATCGTAAAACGGCGACTAATGGGGAACATTTTATTGTTCGTCAGAGTTATAAATTAAAATCAGCCACGTATAAGTATTGGATTCTTGAAGAGGATGCGGTGCCATATTTGAAAAGTAATATTCCAGAGCAGGGAGAGTACTGGTTGTTAGACGTCTATGATACGAAAAATGGGACAATCAAACAAAAAACCTATGATGTATTTAAGATGGTGAGAGAATATAATAAGGATTATATTCCAATTGGAGTTGCTGAATCATCAAAAATTATTACAATCTGAGAATGAAACAGATTATTTACCCATAAAAAAATGGCTGTGAATAGTGAACCAAGTGCCAAAACTTTTATAGGTATAATTGATTTGACGAGTGGAAAAAAATTTTTATCTGAAACACCATCTGGAAAGTCAGGCAAAGAGTTTTATGATGTTTTTTTCAAAAATACAATAAAAAAAATAGAGACGATTTTGAAGATATAATCAATCAAAATGATGGACTTTCAAGCCAAAATTTTTACTTTTTGATTCATCTAACTTCAGCTTTAAAAAAACCAGTAGAAAAATCCCAATATCTGTCCTTGTCAAGCAAATATCCAAAGGTATTTGATATATTGAGTAAAGGGTTGTTATCTGAATTATATTTCCTCGGAAAAGAAGATGTTCATTTTGAAATCTCTCTTAAAAGCTGGTTCTTCCAGAGGGTACAAATATCTTTAAGGATATCACTATTCCAGCAGCTAGTTCGAAAGATGGACAGGAGCATCTGGTTCAAAGCGAAGAAGAGTTTTTACAATATTATAAATCCAGTACGGAGGAAGAATAATGGGACAAAAACGAATACTACCAGAACATATAAAAAAAGCGTGAAACATAGCTTTGAGGATATGAGTGGCAGAATAGAAGAGAAGAGCTCTAGTCTGATAGAGTCTTCTGCAACTACTCATTTGGCCTCTGCAACAGATGCGGTGAAAGCTCTAACCAAAGATTTAGTTCCCGTAATTGAGTCGTTCGATGAATATTTGAATATGGTAGCAAGTGAGTTTGCTAGAGTAGATAGGGAATTAGGCCATGTT
>BNJU01001185.1_pt1 | contig 20539 bp, 29 predicted proteins | sample 8539281 | NCBI WGS metagenome assembly BNJU01 (sample SAMD00202456, study PRJDB9452) | human saliva metagenome | isolation source: human saliva | place: Japan
GATGATTTGAAAGGATTACCTCGTCCAACTAGGGAAAAAGAATTGTCTGAGGGGAATAGAAGAATATTCCATGTAAAAAAATAAGAACTAGGATAGTTAATTATCCCAGTTCTTTTTTATTTTTATATTGCTATCATCTAGAACATCCATAAAACCTACAAAAAGAAATCTGTATTTCAATTAACCCACTTACAAGCTCCAACGAATTGATATCAAATCTTATGAAAGCACTACGATATTATTTGTTTTTTTATACAAAAATAGCAGTACAATGAGTTTGGTATAATAAAATAAAAAGCACCGAATCGGTGCGCACTTTTTTTCAAGTTGTGTACGGACAAAGCCTTATTTTTAACTTTGCTGTGTTGTTTTCGAATAGTTCCAACACTTGTATTGTATACTTTATTCTATTTAAAAATTAGCAAGAGAAAATTGTAAATAAAATAGAATAACACTTCATTTTATAAGATTAAAAAAAACACATTGAAAAACGTTTTTCAATTTCTGATTTTTAATAGTCAAAGATTATAATTTAGCTCAAAGTTAATATACTAACGATAAGAACTTAAAGAGTATAACCCAAAGGAGAAACCTAAATGAGCAACAAACCTTACTCTATCGGACTTGATATCGGAACAAACAGCGTCGGATGGGCCATCATTACGGATGACTATAAGGTGCCGTCGAAAAAGATGAAAGTTCTAGGCAATACTGATAAACACTTTATCAAGAAAAATCTAATGGGAGCTTTATTATTTGATGAAGGAACTACTGCTGAAGATAGACGTCTCAAACGAACAGCACGCCGTCGCTATACTCGTCGGAAAAATCGTCTTCGTTATCTTCAAGAAATCTTTGCTGAGGAAATGAACAAGGTGGATAGTAGTTTCTTTCATCGACTAGATGACTCCTTTTTAGTTCCTGAGGATAAAAGAGGAAGTAAATACCCTATTTTTGCTACCTTAGCAGAAGAAAAAGAATATCATAAGAATTTCCCAACTATCTATCATTTGAGGAAACAGCTAGCGGACTCAAAAGAAAAAGCTGACTTGCGCTTAATCTATCTAGCATTAGCTCATATGATTAAATACCGCGGACATTTTTTTATATGAAGAATCTTTCGATATTAAAAAAACAATGATATTCAAAAAAATCTTTTAACGAGTTTATAAACATTTACGATAACACCTTTGAAGGAAGTTCACTTAGCGGACAAAACGCGCAAGTAGAAGCAATTTTTTCTGATAAAATTAGCAAATCTGCAAAAAGAGAACGCGTTCTAAAACTCTTTCCTGATGAAAAATCCACTGGTTTATTCTCGGAATTTCTCAAGTTAATTGTAGGAAATCAAGCTGAGTTTTAAAAAAACATTTTTGACTTGGAAGAAAAAGCTCCCACTACAATTCTCTAAGGATACCTACGATGAGGATTTGGAAAACTTACTCGGACAAATTGGAGATGGTTTTGCAGACCTTTTTCTAGTTGCTAAAAAACTCTATGATGCTATTCTTCTATCAGGAATCTTAACCGTTACAGATCCTTCAACCAAGGCTCCACTGTCAGCATCTATGATTGAGCGCTATGAAAATCACCAAAAAGATTTGGCAGCTTTAAAACAATTCATCAAAAACAATCTTCAAGAAAAATATGATGAAGTTTTCTCTGACCAATCTAAAGATGGGTATGCTGGGTATATCAATGGCAAAACCACTCAAGAAGCATTTTACAAGTACATCAAAAATCTTCTCTCTAAATTCGAAGGATCAGATTATTTCCTTGATAAAATTGAACGTGAAGATTTTTTGAGAAAACAACGCACCTTTGATAACGGTTCTATCCCTCATCAAATTCATCTTCAAGAAATGAATGCCATTATCCGCCGGCAAGGAGAACATTATCCATTTCTGAAGGAATATAAAGAAAGATAGAGACAATCTTGACTTTCCGTATTCCTTATTATGTTGGCCCATTGGCTCGTGGAAATCGTAATTTTGCTTGGCTTACTCGAAACTCTGACCAAGCAATCCGACCTTGGAATTTTGAAGAAATTGTTGACCAAGCAAGCTCTGCGGAAGAATTCATCAATAAGATGACTAACTATGACTTGTATCTGCCAGAGGAAAAAGTTTTGCCCAAGCATAGTCTCTTGTATGAAAGATTTGCTGTCTATAATGAATTGACAAAAGTAAAATTTATTGCAGAAGGATTGAGAGACTATCAATTCCTTGATAGTGGGCAGAAAAAGCAAATTGTCAATCAACTATTCAAAGAGAAAAGAAAAGTAACTGAAAAAGACATCATCCATTATCTACACACTGTTGATGGCTACGATGGAATCGAACTAAAAGGAATTGAAAAACAATTTAATGCCAGTCTATCTACTTATCATGATTTACTCAAAATTATCAAGGATAAAGAGTTTATGGATGATGATACAAATGAAGCAATTCTTGAAAATATCGTTCACACTCTGACAATCTTCGAAGATCGTGAGATGATTAAGCAACGCCTTGCTCAATATGCTTCTATCTTTGATGAAAAAGTGATCAAGGCACTGACTCGTCGACATTATACTGGTTGGGGAAAATTATCTGCCAAGCTTATAAACGGTATCTGTGATAAAGAAACAGGGAATACAATTCTTGACTACCTGATTGATGACGGTGAGATAAACCGTAACTTTATGCAATTAATCAATGATGATGGACTTTCTTTCAAGGAAATTATCAAAAAAGCACAAGTGGTTGGTAAGACAGATGATGTGAAGCAAGTTGTCCAAGAACTTCCAGGAAGCCCTGCCATTAAAAAGGGAATTTTGCAAAGTATCAAGATTGTTGATGAACTTGTCAAGGTTATGGGCCATGCTCCCGAGTCCATTGTCATTGAAATGGCGCGTGAAAATCAAACTACTGCTAAAGGGAAAAAGAATTCCCGACAAAGATATAAACGTATTGAAGATTCATTGAAAATCTTAGCAACTGGACTTAACTCCAAAATTCTAAAACAACATCCGACAGATAACACTGCCTTACGTGATGATAAACTCTTCCTTTATTATCTCCAAAATGGTCGAGACATGTATCTTGATGAAGAGCTGGACATTGATAGACTTGAGGATTATGACATTGATCATATCATCCCTCAAGCCTTTATAAAGGATGACTCTCTTGATAACCGTGTCTTAACTAGTTCAAAGGAGAATCGTGGTAAAACTGACAACGTTCCAAGTTTAGAAGTTGTTCAAAAAAGAAAAGCTTTTTGGCAACAATTATTGGATTCTAAATTGATCTCAGAACGTAAGTTTAATAATTTAACCAAGGCTGAACGCGGTGGGCTGGATGAACGTGATAAAGTTACCTTCATCAAACGCCAACTAGTTGAAACACGACAAATCACAAAACATGTTGCACAGATTTTAGATGCCCGCTTCAATACAAAAGTGAATGAGAAGAACCAGAAAATCCGTACTGTCAAAATTATCACTTTGAAATCCAATCTAGTTTCTAACTTCCGTAAAGAATTTCGGTTATATAAGGTAAGGGAAATCAATGACTACCACCATGCGCATGATGCCTATTTAAATGCAGTAGTAGCTAAGGCTATCCTTAAGAAATATCCTAAACTAGAGCCTGAATTTGTCTATGGTGACTATCAAAAACATGATCTTAAGAAATACATCTCAAGAAGTAAAGATCCTAAAGAAATTGAAAAAGCAACAGAAAAGTATTTCTTCTACTCAAATTTGTTAAACTTCTTCAAAGAAGAGGTGCATTACGCAGACGGAACTATCGTAAAAAGGGAGAATATCGAATACTCCAAGGATACGGGAGAAATCGCTTGGAATAAAGAAAAAGATTTCGCAATAGTGAAAAAAGTGCTTTCTCTTCCACAGGTGAATATTGTGAAGAAGACAGAAGAACAAACCGTTGGCCAAAATGGTGGTTTGTTTGATAACAATATTGTGTCTAAGAAAAAAGTAGTTGATGCAAGTAAACTAATCCCTATCAAATCCGATCTATCACCTGAAAAGTATGGTGGCTATGCAAGACCTACAATCGCTTATTCAGTTCTGGTAACATACAAGCAAAATAATAAAATTAAAAACACAATGATCGGCATTCCAGTACTTACTAAATTAGAATTTGAAAGAAACCCTAATTTATATTTAAAAAAATCTAGGAATCAACAACGTTTCACACATAATAAAAATTAGTCAAGTATACTGTATTGGAATTTAAACATAAGTACGGAACCTATAGAAGATTTATAGTTAGCAATCAAGAATTGAAACGTGCCAATCAGATTTTTGTCACTACTAAACAAATGAAACTGATTTCCCAATATATCACTTTAGATAAAAACGAGCACGATAGCTTGTTAAAAAAACAATCAACAACTTACACAATCAATTTGGAATCAATTTCTAGAATTTATGCTAGCAACAGACTTAGTTAATTCAAAACAGTACGAGGAGCTTATTGCAACAAATATCAAAACTATTGAAGAATGTCGAAGTATTATGAATAGGGTCGTCACCACTTTATCTTTTACTAATATCAATGCTGGACAGAAAAAAATAATATTTGATGATATATTATCATTGCCTATAAAAAGATGGCAATTCACTGACAGCAATAAAATGGTTAAAAAAATAATGGACGCCACCCTCATCCACCAATCCATCACTGGTCTCTACGAGACTCGGATTGACTTAAGCAAACTGGGAGAAGACTGATGGGATGGAGAACCGTTATAGTCAATACGCACTCTAAACTCTCCTACAAGAACAAGCACTTGATTTTTAAAGATGCCTCTCGGACAGAGCTGATTCACCTGTCCGAGGTGGACATTCTGCTTTTGGAGACGACGGATATCGTTCTCTCCACTATGCTGATCAAACGCTTGGTAGATGAAAATATTCTGCTCATCTTTTGTGATGATAAACGCTTGCCAACGGCATACTTAATGCCCTATTATGGTCGACACGATTCCAGTCTACAACTCTCTCGTCAAATTGCTTGGAATGAAGATGTAAAGGCGGAAATCTGGACAACCATCATTGCACAAAAGATTCTCAATCAGGCTTTTTATCTGGGGAGTTGTGGTTTTCTGGAAAAGAGCCAATCCGTCATCGATCTCTATCATGGGTTGGATTTATTTGATCCTAGTAACCGTGAGGGACACGCAGCTCGTATTTATTTCAACACCTTGTTTGGAAATGATTTCAGTCGTGAGCAAGATAGTGATATCAATGCTGCCTTGGACTACGGCTACACCTTGATTTTGAGTATGTTTGCGCGTGAGATTGTCTTGTCTGGCTGTATGACTCAGTTTGGATTGAAACATGCTAATCAGTTTAATCAATTCAATCTAGCTAGCGATATTATGGAGCCTTTCCGTCCGATTATTGATAGAATTGTCTATGAAAATCGAAGCAATTCTTTTGTCAAAATCAAACGAGAGATTTTTACCATTTTCTCAGATACCTTCCACTACAATGGTAAAGATATGTATCTGTCCAATATCGTCAGCGACTATACTAAGAAAGTCATCCAAGCTCTCAATCAACCCGAGAAAGGAGTTCCTGAGTTTAGGATATGAGTTATCGATATATGCGTATGATTTTAATGTTTGATATGCCCATTGATACCGCAGAGGAACGTAAGGCCTATCGGAAATTTCGGAAGTTCCTCATAGACGAGGGATTTATCATGCACCAATTCTCCATCTATAGCAAGCTCTTGCTCAACAACTCTGCTAATAACGCCATGATTGAGCGACTCAAGACTCATAACCCTAAGAAAGGAAACATTACTCTCTTAACCGTTACAGAAAAGCAGTTTTCCCGCATGATTTACTTAAATGGCGAGCGAAATACCAGCGTAGCAAACTCCGACGCACGCTTGGTCTTTCTGGGAGAGGAGCCTAGAGATGAAGATTAATTTCCCACTATTGGATGAACCATTAACTATTGAAAATGCAACTTTTTTAGTGTTGGAAGACCAGTTTACCTTTTCAACTATCGTCAAGCAATTCTACCAGTACACTGATGATGGAGAGTTGAAGTTGTTTGATAGAAATCTAAAAGCTCTGAAAGAGGCTGAGTTACTAGTTATAACGGATGTCTTAGGATACAATCTCAACTCACCTGCCATGCTCAAGCTGATACATACTGATTTAGAAAAATCAACTCAATGACAAGCCCGAAGTCAAGTCCATGATTGAAAAAAATTGGTTGCTACGATTACAGAATTGCTGGCATTTGAGTGTTTGGAAAACGAGTTAGACCTAGAGTATGATGAAATTACCATTCTAGAGTTAATTAATGCACTTGGTGTCAAAGTCGAAAACCCTAAGTGATACACCTTTTTGAAAAAGATGCTAGAAATTGTCCAGGTTTTTTTAAATATCTCTCTAAAAAGAAACTCCTTGTTTTTCATCAATGCATCCGCCTATCTGTCAAAGGATGAGTTAGTAAATTTGATAGAGTATGTCCAACTCAATCAACTGTCCGTCTTATTTGTTGAGCCTCGGAAAATCTATGATTTTTCCGCAGTATGTATTGGATCAAGACTATTTCTTGAACCCCGAAAAATATGGTATAATAAGAGTAACAATTGGGACTTAGCGAACTGAAGTCTAGCTGAGACGAATGGCGCGATTACGAAATTTCGTGAGAAAAAAATTTTTTTCTACGAGGTTTTAGAGCTGTGTTGTTTCGAATGGTTCCAAAACTCACAACCAAGAAAACGCCAAACTATAAGAGTTTTAGAGCTGTGTTGTTTTCGAATGGTTCCAAAACTGGATTTTTTTCGTAACAATCGTAAAGAGAATGTTTTAGAGCTGTGTTGTTTCGAATGGTTCCAAAACCAAAAGCATAGTATAAGTTAATGATAACCAGGTTTTTAGAGCTGTGTTGTTTTCGAATGGTTCCAAAACAAAAGAAACTTTATCAGACGCCCCACCTGTGTTTTTAGAGCTGTGTTGTTTCGAATGGTTCCAAAACTAACCACTAACATTACTTTTTAAAGACGATGGTTTTTAGAGCTGTGTTGTTTCGAATGGTTCCAAAACAAAGGGTGAATTACGATGGAACAAACTGTAGTTTTAGAGCTGTGTTGTTTCGAATGGTTCCAAAACACGGACGTATTGACGCTTTAAACACTAAGCGTTTTAGAGCTGTGTTGTTTCGAATGGTTCCAAAACATTCTTGAACTCAAATTGAGACCTCCTCTAGTTTTAGAGCTGTGTTGTTTCGAATGGTTCCAAAACAGTTGTTTTTACAGGTATTTTTAGAAAAGGGTAGTTTTAGAGCTGTGTTGTTTCGAATGGTTCCAAAACGTGTGTTTATGGATAATTGGAAAACGATGTGTTTTAGAGCTGTGTTGTTTCGAATGGTTCCAAAACCCAGCGTTATTTGTAACCCGTCTGGATTTCGTTTTAGAGCTGTGTTGTTTCGAATGGTTCCAAAACTATGAGACAAAATGTAAGAACGAACTCCTTGTTTTAGAGCTGTGTTGTTTCGAATGGTTCCAAAACTATAGTTTTGCTAAGTAAATCACGACGGTAGTTTTAGAGCTGTGTTGTTTCGAATGGTTCCAAAACCCGCACAACTAGACGCAGGGAAAGACCTGCGTTTTAGAGCTGTGTTGTTTCGAATGGTTCCAAAACTAGCTGAAACATTCGCTTTACATGGTACAGGTTTTAGAGCTGTGTTGTTTCGAATGGTTCCAAAACTTGAGCCACATTATTACGATTTATACGATGGTTTTAGAGCTGTGTTGTTTCGAATGGTTCCAAAACGTAATACAATTCCAAGCCTCGGCTCCTGCGGTTTTAGAGCTGTGTTGTTTCGAATGATTCCAAAACACATTAAAAGCTACTCATTTTTTAAGTAGCTTTTTTCTTATTCAAGTTTACATATTATACTCTTCGAAAATCTCTTCAAACCACGTCAGCGTCGCCTTACTGTACTCAAGTACAGCTTGCGGCTAGCTTCCTAGTTTGCTCTTTGATTTTCATTGAGTATTAGTCGTCACATTCCCATTCCCTTATAGAAAAGCAAAACTGAAAGTCCTACAAATAAGACTACCGCTCCTAACCTCTGGCTGGTACTATACATCTGTCTTTCTCCTCGAACTGGAAAGATAACTGCTAGAAATGCTCCGCCAACTGCTCCCCCGATATGGCCTGCTAGGCTGATTCCTGGAATCAGAACACTTCCAATAATATTAACCACAAAAAGTGTCAGATAAGATTGACCCAACTGCTGAATATAAGAATTGCGGGTTGCATAGCGAAGAACAATAATTGCAGCAAATAGCCCATAGAGAGAAGTAGAAGCTCCTGCTGCTAAGGATTTGGGACTAAATACAAAAACAAAAAGATTGCCCATCATTCCAGATAAAAGATAGAGAAAGAAAAACTGCTTGGATCCGAAAATTTCCTCTACTTGCCTACCAAGATAATAGAGCGAAAGCATATTGACAATGAAATGTTCCCACCCAATATGAACAAAAATGGCAGAGAAGAGACGCCAAACCTGCTCAGGAAAGAGGCGAATAGCTGGCCCATACATGGCTCCAAATCGAAATAATGTATCTGCCCTGTCAAAGTTTCTGCCTGCAGTGATCAACATTAGTAAAAATACCAAGGCCGTCACAAAAAGAAAGAAACTCGTCACAGGATAACGTCTATCAAAGATTTCCTTCATCAATTAATACCTCCTGAACAGGAATATCATGGTTTTCAGGGATAAAGTCCTGAATTTGACAAGGATATATCGTACTCAAAGTATGACCAGAAAAATGTTCCAGATAGCGGTCATAATAGCCTCCACCGTATCCTATCCGATATCCTTTCGTCGTAAAAGCCAGACCAGGAACATGAATCAAATCAATCTGAGAGGCATCCACCACTTCCAAATTTCCCTGTGGCTCCAGTAATCCAAAAGAAGTTTTTACCAACTGTTGCAAATCATAGACCACAAAGTCCATGCGCCCCTTGGGATAAGTTTTGGGTATCAAAACCTTCTTGCCGTCCTTCAGCGCCTGCTCAATCAGTTCCTGTGTTTGAAATTCATGAGGAAAAGAGAGATAGGTTGCGATGACCTTGGCTTCTTGGTAAAAGGGGTGTTGTAACAATCGCTCGGTTAAAGCTTGGTCTATAGCCTGTTTTTGCTCTTGAGATATAGCCTTCATTTCTTGCAAGACTTGCTTGCGTAGTTCTGCTTTCATAGCCAGCACCTCTACTCTGCTGCCTTCTTTTTCAGAAAACTAGATACTGCTTCCACCCCAACGGCTAAGGCTTCTTCCTTGGGACTCATCTGTGGGTGGTGAAGAGCGTAGGGACTATCAATACCTAGCCAGAACATAACGCCATCTACCTTCGAAAGGAGATAACCAAAGTCCTCACCTGTCATAGCAGGTTCGATATCAATTAACTCAATTCCGTCTTTTTCTTCAAAGAAGTCCATCAGTTCACGCGCCAAGACTGGATTGTTCTCAACAGGCAGGTAACCACCTTGCTTGAGTTCCACTTCAACTTCCATACCAAAGGCTGCTGTAACCCCTTCTGCAACTGTTTTGACCCTCTTTTGCACCAAGAGACTCATATCCTGAGTCAAGGCCCGAATAGTTCCATGCAAAAAGGCTGTGTCTGAGATAACATTGTTGGTTGTTCCAGCTTGGAAAACTCCAAAGGTCACCACTGCACCCTCAATTGGGTTAACATTGCGACTGACTACTGACTGCACCTGGGTCACAAAGTAACTAGCAGCTACCAAGGCATCATTAGCTTCATGTGGAAAGGCTGCGTGTCCTCCTTTGCCTTTGAAACGAATCTTCACCTCGCAAGTCCCTGCAAAGAGTGTATGAGTATTGGTCGCAATCTGACCAACCTTCAAATCTGGCCGAACATGAAGTCCATAAAACTGGTCTGGCAACCAGTCTCCAAAAGCGCCATCCTCATACATGAGCATGCCACCAGCTTCATTTTCTTCAGCAGGTTGAAACAGAAAGAGCAGATTGTTCTTTGGTTGCTCCTCAAGGGCTCGCTCAAGACAGCCCAAAGCAATAGTCATGTGGAAATCATGTCCACAAGCATGCATGCGACCTTGGTGTTGGGAAGAAAAAGGTAGTCCTGTTTGTTCGACGATAGGCAGACCATCAATATCTGTTCGCCAACCAATGGTCCGCTCTGGCTGACTTCCCTGCAAATAGACCAAAATACCTGTCCGCCAAGTTCGAACTTGGGCAAAATCCTTGCCCGCAGTCAATTTCTCAATCACATCCAGCAGATAAGCCTGAGTCTTGAACTCCTCCAAGCCAGTCTCTGGAATCTGGTGCAAATCTCGTCTAGTCTGAATCAAATCTAACATTTATCTGTCCTCCTATATAGCAGAAAGAGGCTGGAAAAGAGTTCCGCCTCTATTTTTCTTTTACAATTACAAGGTACGAAGCGCATCCTCTAGCGCTGTTTTTTGTTGGGTTTGGGCATCAATCTCTTTGATAATACGAGCTGGAATACCTGCTACTACCACGTTTTCTGGAACATCTTGGGTAACAATAGCTCCCGCTGCCACAACTGAACCACTACCGATTTGGACCCCTTCGATAACCACTGCATTGGCCCCGATAAGAACATTGTCTCCGACACGGACTGGTTCAGCGCTAGCTGGCTCAATCACACCTGCCAAAACCGCACCTGCACCAACGTGACTGTTTTTCCCAACGATGGCACGGCCACCAAGGATGGCACCCATGTCAATCATGGTTCCAGCACCGATTTCAGCACCGATATTGATAACTGCTCCCATCATGATAACAGCATTGTCACCAATTTCCACCTGATCACGGATAATAGCACCTGGCTCGATACGAGCGTTGATAGCACGTTTATCTAGCAAAGGAACTGCAGAATTACGAGCATCTTGCTCAACAACATAGTCTTGATTTTCTACTAAACCATCAAGAAGCGGAGCCACATCTTTCCAGTCTCCAAATAGGACATTTCCTAGTTTGACAACAGAGCTTGGTACAGCAGTAGCGAGTTGTCCCTCAAAGGTTACTTTAACACTGGTTTTCTTTTCGGCATTGGCGATAAAGTGGATAATTTCTTGAGCGTTCATTTTTGTAGCAGTCATAGGCGCCTCCTAGTTCATTATAATGATACCTATTCTACCAAAAAAGGCCTCAAATTTGAAGCCTCAACTATTAAAATAACCCTCTTTAATTTCTCCCCTTAGCTTCTTCTACAGACAAGAAAATCATAGGAACAATAATCAACACCATAGACAAAGCTAGAAATCCATCCATAACTAGACCAAGAAAGAAAACGCTCAGTAGAGCTGAAGAAAGGGGCTCACTAGCACTCACCACTGATACAACCAAAGGAGATACAAGGAATACCGCCTTCATCGAAATAAAGAAAGCAAATGCAGTCCCGAATACAGCTATCGTTAAACAAATTAACACGCTCACAATATCTAACTGAAAAGTAATACGATAGACTGGATGGAGTATGTTACTAAATAGTCCCGCTATAATCATCCCCCAACCAACTGTCGGTATAAAGCCATATCGCTTGGCAAAAGGCTGTGGCAAGATAACATTAAACATGACTCCAACTGCACTGAGCAAGCCAGTTATCAAAGCCAAGGGCGTCATAGACAGCTGCGATAAATCTCCTCTAGTAGCCATTAAAAACACACCCAGCATGGCAACCAAAACATATAGGATAGCACTAAGAGACGCCTTCTTTTTGTAAACCATTCGATTGTAAAATAGGATAAAAACTGGACTGATAAATTGTAAAATAGTCGCAGTTGTCGCATTTGAGTACTCAACGCATAGATAAAAGAAAAACTGCACAGAAAAAATCCCCAAAATAGCATAGGCTAAAAAGGGCAGGTAATTTTTCTTATCTCGCCAAATATCGACTAACTTCCTACGTAACTGAAAGGCTGATAGGATCAAAACAAGACTTCCGGCTACCAGTAAACGCATAGAAGTAATCCAGCCCGAAGATACTGTATAATGAGTAAAGAAATACTCTCCTAAAATTCCGCAGATCCCCCAGATTAAACCTGATAATAGTGAATAGATTGTCCCCTTAACAATCTTTTTCTGATATTGATTCATATATTTATTTTAACATGAAAATTAAAAAGAAAAAGTAGCAAGGATAGAACATTTTTATCCTTGCTACTACTCTATATTATCGATTAGACCTAGAAGTTCCTGTTGATGATCTTGTTCCAGAGTTATTATTTACATTTGGTAATGTCAAACTAGGGAGATTTCCTAGAATACTCTTCCAAGCATTCTGATAGTCTGCATCGCTACCCCCAATCGCAAATCTGTAAGTAGTGACCGGTGCTCCTTCTTTTTGTAGCCCAGTAACTTGTTACTGTAGACCCTGAAAATATCAACTTCCTTTCCATTGATTGAGACCTTGCCCGGCTTTTTGTCCTGTTGATTTTTAGCACCTGTGATTTTTGTGACACTAGAATCAAGATTAAAGCGTTCATTTCCCCAAATACCTGGTTCAGCTTGTTGAATAGCATTGACCAAATGAGCCATATAATTCGCATTTCGGTAGTGACCTGCACCTTTAGCAAGTGGTCGATTATCATCATGACCTAACCAACCTCCTAGAGTCAATCTAGGTGTCGAAAGCATAAGCCACATGTTCTCGTCTTCATTCGTTGTACCCGTTTTTCCAATCCAATCTGCACTTGCTAGACTAGGATTAATAGACGATAAGTCTGACTGGAAACTAGAAGTAATACGAGATGAAATGACATCACGGAGTAAACTCTGCATAATAGTCGCTGTTGCCTTAGAATAAACCTGAACAGGTTGAGATTTATATTCATAAATCACTCGGCCATCAGGAGACTCTATCTTAGCAATCATATGTTTCTGTTGATAAACACCATTGTTAGCTATGGTCTGATAACCGTTGGTATGCTGGGCAACTGTGACCTCAATTCCTCCACCCATAGGTAAACTTTCAATACCATATTCTGGAATTTCATAACCCATTTTTTCCATGTAACCTTTCACATCAACACCCTTCTCTCGAAGCGTGCGGTAGGTCCAATAGGCCGGTATATTCCATGAATAATTAAGAGCTTCTCCAAGAGTCATCATAGCCGTACCAGGGCTATTGACATACATAATCGGATTCCCGTTAGAGAAATTTGTCGGATAGTTCGACAAGATGCTTGCACTCCCCATCAGTCCCTGATCAATAGCGATACCATAGGCCAAGAGAGGTTTGGTTGTGGAAGCAGGGGATCGTTTGGTATCGATGGCGTGATTATTCTGATTTTCTTGATAATTTCGACCACCAACAAACCCAAGGATAGCTCCAGTTTTGTTATCCATCAAAACATTCCCCACTTCAGGCTGTCCTGTCGAGTCATCCACTAGTCGGCCATAACTAGCAACAGCATTCTGCATAGCTGTGTGGATATTTTTATTGATAGTTGTAGTAACTTTATACCCACCATTTTCAATTTCTTTAGTTGCTAAATCACGATAAGCTTTCTGAATAGATTCATTTTTCAATTCTTGACTAGAAACATTATCTTGCTGAATCAAATAGTCATACATCCTATCTACAGCTTCGCCTAGAGTCGCAAAGTAAAGATACCCGCGAGAAGCAGTACTCACACTACCCGATGGTAGGAAATCTTTTTTAAAATCATAATCCTTATACTGTTGATAATCTTCCTGGCTTAATGCACCTGTGCGATACATATTGTACAGCACGTCCTTAGCGCGCTTGATTCCCAAAGCCATATCCTCATCACTTTTCATACTTCCGTCAGATTCATAAGGAGAATAACTAATAGGACTCTGGGGCAAACCTGCGATAAACGCAGCTTGTGGTACACTCAATTTACTTGCTTCTACACCGAAAATTCCTTCTGCTGCTTGCTGGGCACCTGCAATGTTTTGCCCTTTATTATTTCTACCAAAAGGAGCAATATTGAGATAGGCTGTTAGAATCTCATCTTTCCCCATCACTCTTTCTAAAGCAAGTGCATCGACAATCTCTGTTGCCTTACGAGCCAATGTCGGAGCGTCTCCAACAACCTGCTGTTTGATAACCTGCTGCGTTAAGGTCGAACCTCCACTGGACGACCCTAGACCAACAAATGTTCCCAGAGTCGCACGAATAACAGCCTTAGGTACAACTCCATGGTGTTCGTTAAAATGTTCATCCTCTGTCGCAATGATAGCCCTCTTCAAGTTATCAGAGATAGCATCTGAGCCGACAGAAGTACGTAGCAAATCCCCCTCAATCGAAGCGATTGTACTACCGTCAGAATAAGTGATTTCTGATATGGAAGCAATATTCTTAACTTGCTTCAACAACTCCTCTGTTTGAGGGACCTTAGCCTTGTCAAACAAAGCAACTCCATAACCAATAGCTACACCAGCTCCAAAAAGCCCACCGATAAAACCTAGGATAAAAAGAGTATTAAAGGTCACTTTAATACCTCTCAAAATTTTCGCAAAAAAATAGATCCGACTCCAATCGGCTGATCTACTGATCTAGACTTTTTATGTTTCTTACCCTCTTGTTTTCTCCTCAGGGTACCTTGTTGAAAAATGTTCAACATTTTTGTTTTTAATTCACTGATTCTTTCTTTCATGAATATCCTCGCTCTTTCTATTATACCATAAAAGGTAAACTTTCAATAAAATAGCCACTTTCTTCCCTATTCTACTAGGCTATTGCCCAAGTTTGTGATACAATAGGTAGAAACAATATTTTTATAAAGGAGAAAAGACACATGCACATTTTTGATGAGCTAAAAGAGCGTGGTTTGATTTTTCAAACGACTGATGAAGAAGCTTTGCGTAAAGCCCTAGAAGAAGGTCAAGTTTCTTATTATACTGGCTACGATCCAACTGCTGACAGCCTTCACCTAGGCCACCTTGTCGCAATCTTAACAAGTCGTCGCTTGCAACTAGCAGGTCACAAACCTTATGCGCTCGTTGGCGGTGCTACAGGTCTCATCGGAGATCCGTCCTTCAAAGATGCTGAACGTAGTCTCCAAACAAAAGACACAGTAGATGGCTGGGTCAAGTCTATCCCAAGGACAACTTTCTCGTTTTCTTGACTTTGAAAATGGTGAAAACAAGGCTGTCATGGTCAACAACTACGACTGGTTTGGCAGCATCAGCTTCATTGATTTCCTCCGTGATATCGGAAAATACTTTACTGTCAACTACATGATGAGTAAGGAGTCTGTGAAAAAACGGATCGAAACAGGAATTTCTTACACTGAGTTTGCTTACCAAATCATGCAAGGGTACGATTTCTTCGTCCTTAACCAAGAACACAACGTAACGCTACAAATCGGTGGTTCTGACCAATGGGGAAATATGACAGCTGGTACTGAATTGCTTCGTCGTAAGGCTGACAAGACTGGCCACGTTATCACTGTTCCACTGATCACAGATGCAACTGGTAAGAAATTTGGTAAATCAGAAGGAAATGCAGTCTGGCTTAATTCTGAAAGACTTCTCCATACGAAATGTACCAATTCTGGATGAACGTTATGGATGCTGACGCTGTTCGCTTCTTGAAAATCTTTACTTTCTTGTCACTTGATGAGATTGAAGACATCCATAAACAATTTGAAGCGGCTCCACACGAACGATTGGCTCAAAAAGTCTTGGCTCGTGAAGTCGTCACACTTGTTCACGGCGAAGAAGCCTACAAAGAAGCCCTCAACATCACTGAGCAACTCTTTGCAGGAAACATCAAAAACCTTTCTGTCAAAGAGCTCAAACAAGGACTTCGCGGAGTGCCAAACTACCAAGTTCAAGCAGACGAAAACCTCAACATCGTGGAACTGCTCGTGTCATCTGGTGTAGTTAACTCAAAACGCCAAGCCCGTGAAGATGTCCAAAATGGAGCTATCTACGTAAACGGTGACCGCATCCAAGACCTTGACTATGTCTTGAGTAACGCAGATAAGTTAGAGAACGAACTGACTGTTATCCGTCGTGGAAAGAAAAAATATTTTGTATTGACTTACTAAACTGTTCAACATTTACCTATAAAAAAAGGAGTTAACCTCAAGAAAGGTAACTCCTTTTTGCTGTTAATAACTCTCATCTATCTATTTTTAATAGACAGACTACGCAGAACTATGCGCAAGGTTGTTAGATTATGTAGGATAGAGAGATTTGAAGGACTGAGCCAATTAAATAAGCCAAAGCCAATCAAACTACTATTTACGACAACGGTATCTTGAATATTCTTCTTGATGAGTGTTTGCAAAGATGATGATAGCCAATCCAACTCTTGGAAGAAATCCAAGCGATTATCTAACAATAAGATATCGCTCATCTGCTTAGAAATATCTGCACTCTCATTCATCACCACACCGATATCTGATAGGGTTAGAGCAGCTGAGTCATTCAATCCATCTCCAACCATCAAAAATAGTGTGACCTGCTTTCTGCAGTTCCTCTACTAACTCAAATTTCCCATCAGGTTTCAAGTCTGTATAGACCTGATCAAAGGGCAAATCTTTGACTAATTCCTCTGTTCTAACCAAGGTGTCCCCTGTTGCCAGAATCAATTTTTTCCCTTGTGCCTTAAGTTTCTCCAAGGCTGCTTTTGCTTCTTTTCTCAAAGGAGTATGAATACAGAACATTCCAATCAATTCATTCTGATAAGCCAAGAACAAGAGATTGTAGTGACTCTTGTACTCTTCAATTAAAGCATTTTGTTCTGAACTGATATGAATCTGCTCATCCTGCATCAAGACATAATTCCCAATAAGAACTGGTTGGCCATCTATATGAGATTTGATCCCCCTTGCTTGCAATATATTGGAGTTTCCCATGCATTTCCTCATGTTCAATCCCCTCTATCTCAGCTTGCTTGACGATGGCATTAGCAATAGGATGATAAATGTGTTCCTCAAGACAGGCACTGATTCTGAGAATATCTTCCTCACTATAGTCCCCAAAAGGTAACACCTTTTCAACTATAGGATAACTAGTTGTGATTGTTCCCGTCTTATCAAACAAGAAAGTATCGACTTCCAGATATTTCTCCAGAACATCCCCATCCTTAATCACCATTTCACGATTCAACCCCTCCTTGATAGCTGTTAAATAAGCTACAGGAGTAGAGATTTTCAAAGCGCAGGAGAAATCGACCAATAGGAAAGAAATAGCCTTAGAAAAAGAACCTGTCAATAGGTAAGTCAGCCCAGCCCCCAAGAAATTATATTTGACGACCTTGTCCGCCATTTTGATGAAATAGCGTTGTTTCGTTTTCTTGTTTTCTTCAGATTTCTTCATCAACTCAATCAGTTGTAAAATCCGGCTGTTCATCTGATTATCGGTTACACGAATGCGTAACTCTCCAGTTTCTAATACTGTATTTGCACAAACCAAATCAGACTCTCCTTTTTTCAACTGGAAAACTCTCTCCCGTCAAGGAACTTTCGTTGACCATACCTAAACCTGAAACCACTTGTCCGTCAAACAGAATTTCATTTCCTTGAGATAGGACCAGGACATCTCCTATTTGAACATCGGAACTCTTGATACTAACAACCGTATCGCCCTGTACTAGGAATACATCGCTCTCTTTTGCAAGAAGGCTTTGTTCTAAATCTGTTGCAGTTTTTTTCAAGGACCACTGATCTAAATGATTCCCCAAATCAAGCATAAACATGATATTGCTAGCCGTCTTAGATTGGTTCATAAACAAGGACAATAAAATCGCCGAACAGTCCAGGACCTCCATCGTTAGTTCCTTACGCGCTAGTGTTTGATAAGCTTCTCTAATATAACCCAAAGCCTGATAACAAGTCCATATATAGCGAATAGGATACGGCACAAAAACTACGAAAAAGTATACGCTTAATCGCTGCACCTGAAACAATAGAATAAGCACTCTCTTCTCTACGAATGGGAAGAGTCATCAACTCAGAAACTTTCCTTTATCAATTCTTTTTTTAAAAAGGCTTCTGCATTATCTAATACAGAAAAAGCCTTCTTTTTATACGTAGAGTAAAGTGCTGTTGATCCATGTAAAACTGGATAGACTCAATCCCCTTTTCATCTCTCGCCAAGGAACGAAGATAGTCTTGAATATCCAAGGTGAGTGAAAAAGAAGATGATAGTCGGATATGTTGGTATCCTCTATGTAGCACTTTAAAAGACATATTATTCTCCTATAAGGCTATCTAATTGCTCTTCTTTTTTCTCTTGCTCGTACAAATATTTGGCATCTTGCAAGACATCGTCTCCATGTTGCTTTCACAACAGAAACAGATGCATCTAGCCCGTCTTTCAACTTGTAAGCCTTAGCCAAAAGCTTTAGAATAACCTTTTTTAGCTTCCTTACTTGCTAAGATTTTCAAGCCAAGGGTACCAAATGCGACACCACCCAAAAAGAGTGATGATTTTTTCGCAACTTTTGCAACGCTTAATACTTCTTTTAACATACTTATTTCCTCCTTATCATTATTATATAGCAATTTAGATATAAAAGCAATTTTATTTTATAAATTGGAGAATTATACTCAATGAAAATCAAAGAGCAAACTAGGAAACTAGCCGCAGGCTGTACTTGAGTACGGCAAGGCGACGTTGACGTGGTTTGAATTTGATTTTCGAAGAGTATTAGTTTTATTTCTACTGAATCTCCCATCTACTTATTCCTAAAGTTGCTTTCATTTGCCTCTTTTGATACACTTAAACTATGAATACAAATCTCAAACCCAAACTCCAGCGCTTCGCTGCTGCGACTGCCTTTGCCTGTCCTATCTGCCAAGAAAATCTGACTCTGGTAGAGAGCAGTCTCAAATGTAGCAATCGCCATTCTTTTGACTTGGCGAAATTCGGCTATATCAATCTAGCCCCTCAAATCAAACAATCTGCTAACTACGACAAGGAAAATTTTCAAAACCGTCAACAAATCCTAGAAGCTGGATTTTATCAGGCTATTCTAGAGGTCGTCTCTAATTTACTTTCAAACTCAAAAAATGCCAAAACAATTTTAGATATCGGTTGTGGTGAAGGTTTCTATTCTCGCAAGCTTCAAGAAAGGCATCCTGACAAAACCTTCTATGCTTTTGACATCTCCAAAGATTCAGTCCAAATCGCTTCCAAGAGTGAACCAAACTGGGCAGTCAATTGGTTCGTTGGTGACTTGGCACGACTTCCAATAAAAGACGCTAGCATGGATATCCTGCTTGATATCTTTTCCCCTGCCAACTATGGAGAATTTCGTCGCGTTTTATCCAAAGACGGCATCTTGATAAAGGTTATTCCAACTAAAAATCACCTCAAGGAAATCCGTCAGAAGGTACAAGACCAGCTGACAAACAAGGGTTATTCTAATCAAGATATCAAGGAGCATTTCCAGGAACACTTTACCATCCTATCTAGTCAAACTGCCTCTCTGACTAAAACTATCACAGCAGAGCAGCTCCAAGCTCTACTCAGCATGACGCCCCTACTCTTTCATATCGACCAGAGCAAGATTGACTGGAGTCAACTGACAGAGATTACCATTGAGGCTGAGATTCTGGTTGGGAAAGTACTATAATTGACACAAAAAACCGCATTTCAAGAAGATATGCGGTTTTAAATTCCAATTTTTAAACTATCTATCCCAAAAGTCTAAAACATTTAAAGCTTTTAACTTCTCCATTTATTTTCGATTCGAGATAACAAACTTATCAATAAATAGCAAGTGATATAATGCAAGTGTAATTCCAAATAAGCACCCATGATAAGAGATTTCTTGATGAGTAAGCGGAAAAAGAGTATCATTACCCATCAAGAGGCATGTCAAAATAACAAATAGAATCCAAAATAAATCAGTCCATTTATATTTTGAAAAATATTTTTTCCACATAAGAACACCTTCTTTCCTATAATTATATTATAATACTTTATGTAAGCGAATACAAGGAATATGAGGTAATTATCTACAAAGAAAGATGAGGTTGAAAGAGAGTGTTAAACCTTCAATACGTCTATGATTTCTCTTCTTTTAAGACAAGATTGAGCCAAATCCACGGCATTCAAATAAACAGTAAGTGATATAAGGCCAGTACCGAACCCCAGAAACTACCACGAAGAGAGAGTTCTTGATGATTGAAAGGAAACAAATCGTGGTTACCTATATAGAGGCAGGTCAAAATTATAAATAAAATCCAAAATAAACCCTACATTCTTAAAATAACTTAGTACATAAATGATAATGCTGTCGCAGCCATCAATATTGCAAGAACTATTTTTCCAAATTTTTTTATTTTTTTCCAAAAAAATCTTATCAGGTAACAAGCTTATTACAAGAAAGGTAATAAACAACACCAATTTTGTATATATCATAAAAACACCTTCTTTCCTACAATTATATTATAATACTTTATGTAAGCGAATACAAGGAATATGAGGTAATCAACTACAAAAGAAACATGAGGTTGAAAGAGAATGTTAAACCTTCAATTCGTCTATGATTTCTCTTCTTTTAAGAC
>BNJU01003849.1_pt1 | contig 20514 bp, 29 predicted proteins | sample 8539281 | NCBI WGS metagenome assembly BNJU01 (sample SAMD00202456, study PRJDB9452) | human saliva metagenome | isolation source: human saliva | place: Japan
TTTTTCTAGAGACGATGATAAGAAGGTCAGGGGAGAAATCCTCGATCTGCGTTTATATTTTTAACTTATTGACGAAGATATACATTGGATATACTTTTTGTGGAGGAGAAAAAAATATGGAAAATGCTATACAAGAATACACTACATTGTCACAATGGGGAATTCCAAAGCAACACGAATTCCTGCAAGTGTTTTTAAAGCTATTGAATATTGATGTTAACCAAAATTTTCCGTTTCTGTACAAGGACAGTCCATTGTATTGACACCGGAAACAACACAACAACGAGTATTCATGAATTATTTGCTGATTGGGAAGATGATGGACTACGCCATCATGAGTTGGATTGGGGAAAGCAGAAGGCGAGGAGTTGTCATGGTAGTTTCTCAAGGTGATATTTTTCTTTGTTGATTTCAATCCCAGCATTGAGTCAGTGAGCATCGGCGACCTGCGATAGCTCTAAACCATGATTTGGTAGCTCGATTTGGAGGATTAACGATTGTTGCACCCATTTCCTCAACGACACGGAACTATCCAACGTATCATCAATTAAGAACAACTAGGAAGATACAGGGAAAGGTGATGTTGGATCGAAACCATAGCATTGGATTTAAAAGCTCGGTCTGTCACACAGATTGAAGAATCGTTGGATAAGGCTGGAATTAAAGGGAATTATTGATAAATATAAGTTGCTATTTGACATAGTGGAGTAAGAAGAACTAAACAATCGACAAAGTCAAGCGACTGATGGAGTATAGGTCTGTAAGAGGGCAACCTGAGCCGTGGGTGCTTGCAAACCAGCGAAGCGAAGGACTGTAGAAATCAACTAAGCTGAAGCGATTGCAGAATAGGCATGAAAGAGGGCAATCTGAGCCTGCCGGTACTTGCAAACCTGCGAAGCGAAGGACTATGAAATCAATAGCTGGAAGCGACTGATGCAGTATAGGTCTGTAAGAGGGGCAATCTGAGCCCGTGGGTGCTTGCAAACCTGCGAAGCGAGGACTGTAGAATTTAATAAGTTGAAGCGACAGAAGCAGTATAGGGTATGAAAGAGAGCAATCTGAGCCTCGCCGGTACTTGCGAAAACAAAGAACTGTAGTTTTTCGCTTAGTACCGCTTGCAGAACGAGGTTAGCGGAAGCGTGCTCGATTTCATACCTATACTGCATCTGCGCGTTGCCCCTCAATGAATACGGTTCACTCCCTTCGCAGGGGCGAGCATAGCGGGAGCGTGCTCGATTTCATACCTATACTGCATCTGCGCGTTGCCCCTCAATGAATACAGCACTTCCCCTTGACTTTTTCAATAATCGATGTTACAGTTATTTATCACTAACTTTTGTTAGCATAGACTACATTGTATTAAAAATGGAAACGAAATACAAAAGAGTTAGCCTGACTTAATAATAATTCCTATTTTTACAATATGCTCGTTCTAAAGAACAAGACTTTAACCTATAGTGCACAACTGAGTGTCAAATGCAAGAAAGCTTTTATTCTTTAGTAGCAAATAGTGAGTTTTATGTATAGCAAAATAAGAGGAGGAAAGAATATGTTTTTAGCAAATTGGGCATGGAAGAAGATTGGAATTTTCGCAGGTGGAGTTTTATTCGGAACAGCAGGTATGAAGATTTTGGCTTCTACCGATGCGAAGAAGCTTTACACAGAGGCAGCTGCAGCAGTTCTTAGAGGACAGGATTGCGTGATGAAGGTAAGCACCGGCATTAAGGAAAGCTGCGAGGACATCTATGCAGATGCAAAGCGCATTAACGAGAAGAGAGCAGAGGCTGCAGAGAACTCTTTAATCGAGGATTTTGAAGAAGTTTCCGACTTCGATGCAAAGGAAGTTTAATCAACAGAAACTGAATCAACAGAAACTGAATCAGAAGCAACTCGAGCCGGAAAGGCATTGATCCTAGGGAAGGGATTTACGCATTCCCGGCTCTGTAATTTTGAGAAAGAAGTGGTAAGGGAAAATGAAATGGAATATCTTGCATGAATCCCCGGGGCGTATCCGTGTTCACGCCATGCAGAAGCGCATGACCATGGCACAGGCGGATATCCTTGAGTATTATCTCAAGTGCTCAGGAGGAGTCATTGAGGCGAAGGTTTATGACCGAACCGAGGAGATGCAGTCATTTTTCTACGAAGGAAAAACGGAAGGCATGATTCTTGCCCTGTCCTGTTTTTCTTATAAGAAATGAAGGCCTTGTACCGAGTCAGACCGGTAGAGCCTTAAAACAGAGAATATGAAGACAAATTAGTGCTGACTGTAGTGGATCGAGTGATTTCCACCTCTTCTATCCCATCCCCTTAAAGCGGGTGATTACGGGAGTGAAGGCCATCCCCTACTTATTTAAGGGACTTCAGACGCTCTTCCAGAGAAAGATTGAAGTATCCCTCCTGGATGCGGTGGCGATTTCCGCCTCCATCTTAACCGGAGACTACGATACCGCGTCTTCCGTAATGTTCCTTCTTTCCGTGGGAGAAATCCTGGAGGAGTGGACTCACAAGAAGTCTGTGGACGACCTGGCAAAGAACCATGTCCTTAAATGTAGACAAGGTTTGGACTTTAGTACAGGGCGAGGAAGTTTTACTGCCGTTAAATGAAGTGGAAGTAGGACAGGAAATCATTGTCCGTACCGGAAATATGATTCCTTTGGACGGAAAGGTAAGCTTCGGCGAAGCTATGGTGAACCAGGCTTCCATGACCGGAGAGTCCATTCCGGTTCGGAAGAAGATCGGCTCCCTCTGCCTATGCGGGAACCGTAGTGGAAGAGGGAGAATGCCGTGTTCGCGTGGAGAAGCTGGCAGGCTCCGGTCGTTATGATCGTGTATGAAAATGATTGAGGAGTCGAGAAGCTGAAGTCCGCAACAGAGGATAAGGCTTCCCATTTGGCGGATAAGCTGGTGCCCTACAGTCTGGGCGGTGCGGCATTGACCTACCTGCTCACCAGAAATGTGACCAAGGCTTTAGCCTTCTTAATGAGTAGATTTCTCCTGCGCTTTGAAGCTTTCTATGCCGGTAGCGGTACTTTCTGCCATGAGAGGCCGGAAAGCATAAGATTTCCGTCAAGGGCGGAAAGGTTTATGGAGGCCATTTCGAGACCAACACCATTGTCTTCGATAAGACCGGAACTTTGACTTATGCTAAGCCGAAGGTAGAAGACATTATCACCTTCAAGGATTCTGATGAAAAATGAGATGCTGCGTATGGCTGCTTTGCTTAGAGGAACATTATCCTCATTCCATGGCAAATGCAGTTGTGGCAGAGGCGGAGGCCAGAGATCTGCATCATGCGGAGCGCCATTCAGGTGGAATATGTGGTAGCCCACGGAATTTCCAGCATTTACGAAAGGAAAGCACGTGTTAATCGGAAGCCATCACTTTATCTTTGATGATGAGCATTGTACCGTACCAAAGGGAGAAGAGGAGAAGCTGTAAGCATTCCGCCTGAGCATTCCGCCCTCTATCTTGCGGTTGACGGAGAGCTCACCACCGTAATTCTGATTTCCCGATCCTTTACGAAAAGAAAGCGGTTGGGGTTATTCAGGACTTAAAGGCTCTGGGAATCGACAAGGTTGTGATGATGACCGGAGATAATAGAAGACCGCCCATGCAGTAGCCAGAATGGTTGGCGTGGATGAGTTCCATGCAGAGGTTCTTCCGGAGGATAAGGCAAAGCTTTATTCAGGAAGAGCATCGGCTTAGGCGGAAAAGGTAATCATGGTAGGAGACGGCATTAGTGACTCTCCGGCTCTTTCCGAAGCGGATGCGGGAATCGCTATTTCCGCAGGAGCAGCTATCGCCAAGGAGGTTGCGGACATTACTATCCAAGAGGGCGACCTTTTACGAACTGGTTATCTTAAAGAAGCTGAGCAACCGTTTGATGAAGAGAATTCGCAATGTACAACTTTATTATCGGTTTTTAACGCTATGCTGATTGCCTTAGGTTTAGCTGAGTATGACACCTTCCAACTCCGCCCTGTTCATAACATTTCCACCATCGCAACCGGATTGAAAGAGCATGACACCTTTGATTCCGGAGGAGGAAATCGAAGCGGACAAGGAAGAAGTACTGGAAGCCGGAAAACGGAGAAAGAAAGCCTAGCTAAGAAGGCATCCTAAGAAATATGCGTCCTGTTCTGAACGGAGGGAAAAGCCGAAGAGATAAAAATGCCGGATGGAATTCTCCGGCAATAAGAATCAAAAGAATGCACAAAGGAGGAAATAGGGAATGAAACCATACGAAAAGTCATGAATCAGAGGAGAACTACCTGGAGGCCATCCTGATGCTGTCCATGGACCATAGAAATGTCAGAGCCATTGATATTGCTAACATGCTGATTTTTCCAAGCCCAGTGTCAGCATTGCCTAAAGCGCCTTCGGGAAGAGGGGAAAGGTGGAAGTGGACGAGAAGGGGCCTTTAAGCCAACCGAGCACGGTTTGTCCATTGCCCAGGAACCTATGAAAAGCACACGGTTTTAACGGATGTGCTGGTGGCCTTAGGGTAAATGCCTATACTGCCTCCCCAGGATGCCTGCCGTATGGAGCATGTTTTAAGTCCGGAATCTTTCACCAAAATCAAGGAATTTTTATGCGAAATTAAAGGATCAGAAAGATTAAAGCGTAAGTGAAGAAATAAATTTTTGCAATAAGACCTGAAACAGGAGCAATCTAAGATTACCCTGTTTCAGGTCGTAATAACGAGTATCGCACGTGTAGTGTGCGATACTCGTTATATCGGAAAAAGCTTTTTTGATTTTTACAGTCCTTTTTGGGATATGCCGATGGGGGCGTCATCAACAGCTTTTTGCCCTATAATCTGAATTTTCCTACAGGCGAAGCTTTTTGTGGAGAATTTTTGACATTGCCATCATTAAATATCTGGAATTTCATATTTTAATTAAATACAATCCTACTCAGAGCTAATTAATTCTTACAAAATCTTGACTTTATGGTTGAGACAGTGCTAATTTAATGAGGCAGATTCGTGCTGTATAGACTGGCTGTGTTAGAGCTTTTTCAAAAACAACTGGAATCTTGAAACTAAGAAAGAAAAAGTATTTACAGCGGAAGGAGGGACTATGCCATTAACATTAGCAGGAACCGGGGTTCCACAGATTATCCAGAAGATTAGTGGAAGTGCAGAAGTGAGACAGCATCTTAGCGACCTGGGCTTTGTAGTAGGGGAGAGGTTACCGTTATTTCCACCTCTATGGAGCAATGTCATTGTAAAGGTTAAGGATGCCAGGGTAGCCATCAGTAAAGAGATGGCGAACAAAATCATGGTGTAAAAGGTATAGAATGAACCTAAAAGGACATCTCAGAATTTTTTCTCTTCGAGTTATGGGGCGCATGCCGAGAAGATTGGAAGAGAGGAATTCAGAGAGTTTTACCAACGAGAGAAGGTGGAGGACAAGATGACACTGAAAGATGAAAACCGGGACAGAGCGCTGTCGTAAAGAAACTATCAGGCGAGGGCGCTGTAAAAGAGAAAGAATTATGGACATGGGACTAACCAAGGGAGCGGGAGCTTTTGGTTCGTAAGGTGGCGCCATTGGGAGACCCTTTGGAGCTTACAGTACGAGGGATATGAATTATCCGTTCGTAAAAGCAGATGCCGAGATGATTGAAGTAGAATTAAAGAACTAGGGAGGAGAGACATGGCCATTACCATCGCACTTGCCGGAAACCCCAATGCCGGCAAAACCACATTGTTTAATCAGCTCACCGGTTCCAACCAGTATGTAGAAACTGGCCCGGTGTTACTGTAGAAAAGAAAGAAGGAAAGCTTAAGGGACACAAGGATGTGGTCATCGCAGACCTTCCTGGAATTTATTCTCTTTCTCCTTATACCCTGGAGGAAGTGGTAGCGAGAAATTATTTGATCAATAACCGCCCGGATGCCATCTTAAACATCGTGGACGGAACCAACTTAGAGAGAAACCTTTATCTATCTGCAGTTAAAGGAATTAGGCATCCCCGTTATTATGGCCATCAATATGATGGATGTGGTAGAGAAGAACGGAGATGTGCTGAATCTGGAAGAGCTGGGAAAGGCTATGGGATGTAAGGTAGTCAGCATTTCCGCTTTAAGAAACAAGGGTGTTGCGGAGGCCTCTGCCCTAGCCGTTGCGGAAGCCAATGGGAAGAACGACACTGTTGTACAGCACAAGTTCTCCGAGCAGGTGGAAGGAGCGATCAATTCCATTGAAAATCTTTTTAGAGGGCAATGTGCCGGAGAGCCAGAAGCGTTTCTTCGCCATCAAGCTTTTTCGAAAGAGATGATAAGATTCGTAATGAAATGCCGGAGAAAGCGAAGAACTTAGATGTGAGAGCATCATTGCCGCTGTAGAGAAGGCGGAGGATGATGATTCTGAGAGTATCATCACCAATGAGCGATACAACTACATTCAGAGCATTATCGATGCGGCCTATGTAAAGAGAGCGCAGAAGGGACTTACCGTTTCCGATAAGATTGATGCCATCGTAACCAACCGTTTCCTGGCAATCCCCATCTTCGCCGCAGCGATGTTTCTGGTGTACTATATTTCCATTACCACTGTGGGAACCGCTATGACCGACTGGGTAAATGACGTTCTGTTCGGTTCCATCCATGGTCTTTCTTCGGTCTGGTGGAGGTTCCATCTATTCCGGGCATTGCTACCTCCGCTTTGGAAGCGATGAGATGTAAGTGAGGCTATTCAGGGTCTTGTAATCGACGGAATTATCGCACGGCTTGGGTGCGGTAATCGGATTCTTACCCCAGATGCTGACTTTCTTCCTCTTCCTTGCTTTCCTGGAGGGCTGCGGATACATGGCCAGAGTTGCCTTTATCATGGATAGAATTTTCCGTAAGTTCGGTCTTTCCGGAAAGTCCTTCATTCCTATGCTGATCGGTACCGGTTGCGGTGTTCCCGGTGTTATGGGATCTCGTACCGTAGAGAATGATAGAGATCGTCGTATGACTATTATGACCACCACCTTCATTCCCTGTTCCGCAAAGCTTCCTATCATTGCTCTTTTTAGCGGGAGCGATGTTTGACGGCTCTGCCTGGGTAGGGCTGGAGTGCTTATTTCCTGGGAATATGTGCTATCGTGTTCTCCGGAATCGTATTAAAGAAGACCAAGATGTTTGCCGAAAAGCCGGCACCATTCGTTATGGAGACTCCCTGCATACCATATGCCCAGACCTATTGACATCTTAAAGAGTGTAGGAGAAAAGAGGGATGTCCTTCGTTAAGAAGGCGGAACCGTTATCCTCTTGGCTACCATTCTGGTATGGTTCTTATCCCGTTTTAACTTTTAGCTTACAGTATCTTCCTGAGGATGATATGGATACTTCTATCCTGGCAGCTTTTGGTAATACTTTGGCTGGCTTTTTGCTCCTCTCGGATGGGGAAAGTGGAAGGCTGTTGTGGCAGCTCTCTACCGGACTTATCGTGAAGGAGAACGTAGTAGGAACCTTCGGTACCCTCTTCCACTGATGCGGAAGCGTAGATTTAAAAGATGACAGTACGGCAATCTGGCCACAGGTTAAGGAATACTTTTGCCAGCGGCGTAGCAGGATACAGCTCTTTGCTTTCAACCTTCTCTGCGCACCCTTTGCTTTGCAGCTATCGGTGCCATCAAGAGAGAGATGAACAACGGTAGATGGACACTCTTCGCTATTGCTTTGGGAGTGCTTCCCTGGCTTACTGTGTATCTCTGGTTATTTATCAGGTAGGCGGTTTGGTAACCGGTGAGGTTAGCTTTCAACCCATTCACCATCGTTGCCTTTATCCTGATTCTTGTAGGACTTTGGGGCTTGTTCAGACCTTTACAGGAAGCGGGAAACCCTTTCCGATTCCGATGAGCTGGCAGTGGAGAAGGCCATGGCATAAAGATTTTTATGAATGTATTCCGGAAAACGGAATGAGCTTGGAAAGGAGCTCCTGCCTTGCAGGGCTCTTTTTCATTTTACTACTTAGAAAGTGGCAAAGCTGAAGCCGGAGACATTTTACTGTGTATTTGGCCGTTTTACACTGTCCTTTGCGATAGATAAGGAAAAGAGATAGTCGAAAAGAGATAGCCAAAAAGATAGCTCAAAAACCAAGTTTTTGAAGAAATCCTAAAGAATATTAATTTTTAGAATAAACCTTTGGAAAAATGACGGTTTTACTATAATATAGTAAGTAAGTTCGTTTTGCGAGCGGTCTTATTCAGCAGAAAGCTTTATTAAAACGCTGTGGTATCAATTAGCTATGGTATCAAATAGCTAGGGGCTTCAAGCAACTGGGGGTCTTAAGAAGTTTTTGTAGCAGATAGTTTTATCTCAGGATATCAGCTTCAGTTGTTCATCCGGGATAATCTAGCGGTTTATTATTTATTAGAGAAAGGAAGAAAAATGGGAAACGTTATCGTACTGGCCATTGTGGCGTTAATTGTAGTTGCCATCATTCGAGCTTTACGGAAGGAGCACCGGGAAAATGGCTCTTGTGCATATTGCAGTTATGCGAAATCCGGAAAGTGTGACCATGTAGGCCATGAAGAGTTGGATCATAAGGGACAAGAATTTCATTTGACCAAGGAGCAACAGGCTATTATTGACCGGCATACCAGAAACCGGAAGAAGGCTTAAATAAAGCATAAATAGAGTATGCATCTTGCAAGCTCTCCTGCATCCTGATTGATCGGGCATGCAGGATTGCAAAAAGATTTTGCAAGGCAAGATTGTAGGCAGAAACATTGACAGAAGTAACGGCAGAAGTAACGACAGAAGTAATGACAGAGGCATCGGGAAAAGTCGGTGCAGGAACAGAGGGAGCTGTTCCGTTTAAAGGAGGGAAAAAGGCATGATAAAGATTGAGTCCGCCCTGTTGCAGGTGGAGATTAACCGAGAAGCGGAATTACAGTCCGTGTTTGACAAAAAACGAAACAGAGAGTGCTTATGGCAGGGAGATGCAAAGTATTGGAAAGAGCGTTCCCCGCTTCTGTTTCCCTTTATCGGACGTCTTTTTCAGAAGGCCTATTATTACAATGGGGAGAAATACCCCATGGACGTGCATGGCTTTTACGCTCCATGCAGGCTCGTATCGTGATCAGGGAAGAGGATTCCTGCACCTTGGAATTTCAGGGATAGTGCGGAATCCAGAAAGATTTACCCTTTTCCTTTCGTTTGCAACAGCTACCGGGTAAAGGACAATCGTCTGGATGTTTGCTCCAGAGTGGAGAATCTGGGAATTGAGGTAATGTATTTTTGTGCTGGGAGGACATCCCGGTTTCTACCTCCCTTTTCCAAGAAGCAGGCAATAAGTGATTACGCCATTCACTTTCCTAAGCAGGAAGCGATGATGGAGAAAGTTCGATTTTCAAAAGACTTACTTACCTTGGAGGAACGGGAGAATTTCGCCTTGGTAAACGGACGTCTCCCTTGAAACCGTTCTGTTCCGAAATGATGCGGTGGTGCTGGCGCACAGTGGAGGAGAACTGGTGCTGGGAAGTGATGACGAGCCGGTCTCCCTTCGTTTCCTTTATGAAGACTATCCCTATATTGCTCTCTGGCAGCCCTATGGAGAGAAAACGCCCTTCCTTTGCGTAGAGCCATGGACAAGCCTCCCCGGAAGAGAAGGCGTAATGGAGGAGCTATGCTCCATGAAAGACCGCATTACCCTGGGACCGGATGAAGCAAAGAGCTTTTGCTACAGTATCATTTTAGAGGATAAATAGAGACGATCGGATGCAGTATAGGGATGGAAACGGGGTGCACTGTCGCTAACCTCGCCCCTACGAAGGGATGGACGGTAACTATTGAAGAAATACGCTCCAATGCATAATAGGTCTGTAATCGTGGCACGCTCTCGCTAACTTCGCCTTCGCAACGGTACTAACTTCAAGCTTCGCTTTGCTCGCTTTCAGTAAGTACCGGCGGGCTCAGATTGCCTCTCTTACAGACCTATTATGCATCAGTCGCTTCACTCAATTAATTTCCATAGTCCTTCCCTTCGTAGGTTTGCAAGTACTGAAAAGCTCAGATTGCCTTCTTTCATGCCTATACTGCATCTGCGCGTACTATATTAATAAATACAGCTGTTAGCGAGAGCATGCTCGATTACATACCTATACTGCTTCTGCGCGTGCCATATCAATGAATACAGTCCTCCCTCCGCCGGCTTTATTTACCCTCCTGCTGCGCCTCCAAATGCAGCTTCATCTCTTTCCGCTCCTTCCGGTAAAATACAGCACCACCAGGAAGGTGAAGGCTTCAGATGCGGGAAAGGAAAGCCAAACCCCGGCATTTTTTAGAAGGGAAGAAAGTGAAGGCAAAAATACAATAGCGATGGTGCCTCTCAGTAAAGAACAGATAAAGGCGGGCGGGGATTGTTGGTAGCGGAGAAATAGCTTACCATCAGGATATTCAGCCCGGCTGCAAGGAAACCGATGAAATACAAGGAATTCCTTCCTTGGCATACTGGTAGAGGATAGGATCATTTTCCCGGTTAAAAAGAGCGATACAGAAGTCGCTTTGGAAAATGATGCTTGCCACAATCAAAACCGCCAGTACCAAAGCACTTACAATGCCGTAATGCAGGTAGGACTGCAGCTTATGAATATCACGTTTTCCGTAGCTGTTGCTGATTAAGGGCTGGCTTCCCTGAGCCAAACCATTGAATACACAGGTGCAGACAGAGGAAACATTGGCAATGACACCGTAGGCGGCAACACCGATATTTCCGCTAAGACCTAAAATCAGGCCGTTAAAGGTACTGATGGTCACGGCACTGGTCAGGTCGCCGACAAAGGCAGAAAATCCCAGCTTGCAGCAGGCACAGAGATGCTTGAAGCGCGGACTTTGCCAACGAAAGGCAATGGTATTTTTCGGACTCCGAAAATGCAGAGTGCAAACCAAGCTGGTAACCACCGGAGATAGGGCAGTAGCCAGAGCAGCACCGGTCATGCCCAAATCCATGGGGAACATGAAAATATAGTCAAATACGATATTAAAGAGGGAACCCATCAAAGAGCCGACCATGGCCATGGAGGGGTTCTTGTCATTTCTGGTGAAGGCAGTCATACTGCTGTTTGCCATAAAGAGGAAGGCAGAGCCTAAAAATGATTCGAACGTAGCTCATTCCCAGATTCTGCAATTCCGCATTTGCCCCTAAAATTGCCAAAACCTGCTTCGGAAAAAAAGAGCCCGAAGAAGGTGAAGGGCAGGGCGAAAATGAAGTTCCAAAAAAATAGCTTGTAAAAAGAAGGAGCTTGCATCCTTTCCCGCAGCCTGTCGGATGCTGTATCTGGTGGCACAACCCACCGCAATCATATTGCCCAGGGCATTGAGAAGGCCGTACAGCGGAAGAATCAAATTTAAAACCGCAAGTCCATCGGTTCCCGCATAGGAAGAAATAAAATAGGTATCCGCTAAAATATAAACGGAAAGTCCAATCATCCCGGCTATACTTTGACTGACATAACGAAAAACTTCTTCATTTCTAAACTCCCCTGACTCCCCTAACTCAAGATTTTTGCGAAAAAAATTTTACGGTAGTATAATGGCTGTCATTGTAGCATGGAAGTAGAAAAATTGCCAGAGAAGGGAGCGGAAGACATGGCCATAAGCGAAGAGGAGAAGTTTCGGCAAATGCTGGAGGAACCGGTGAATCGTTTGATTCCCAAGTTGGCCTTTCCCTCCATGGTGTCCATGATTGTGGTGGCGGTGTATAATATGGCGGACACCTCTTCGTTTCCCGCTTGGGAACCTCCGCCTCTGCCGCAGTGGGAGTGGTATTCTCCATGGCGGCAATCATTCAGGCAATCGCCTTCACGATCGGCATGGGTTGCGGAAACGAAATTTCCCGTTTGTTGGGGAGCGAAAAAGCAGGAAGAAGCGGGAACGTTATGTGGCAGTAGGATTTTTTTACGGAATTGATTATCGGAACTATGATTGCAATCATTGCCGGCATTTTCGTAGAACCTCTGGTTTACGCTCTGGGATCCACCCAAAACCATTGCCCCTTACGCTACGCAGTACGCCAGAATCATTCTTTTCGGAAGCCCCTTTATGATGGCTTCACTGGGCATGAACAATATGCTCCGCTTTCAGGGAAATTCCTTTTATTCCATGATCGGCATCAGTACCGGCGGTGTCCTCAATATGTTTTTAGACCCTCTCTTTATTTACGTTGGGAAAATGGGGATTGGCGGCGCTGCGGTGGCTACCGTAATCAGTCAAATGATATCCTTCGGTATTTTATTGTACCAATGCAACAAGATGCCGGCCTGCATTTCCGTAGCGCTTCGAAATTTTAAGCCCGGCTTAAAACGTTACAGCATTATTCTGCGCTTCGGCTGTCCCAGCCTTGCCAGACAGGGAATTGCCGGTGTTTCCACCATTTTACTGAACTTTTCCGCCCATCCTTACGGAGATGCGGCTATCGCAGCTATGGCCATCGTAATGCGTGTCAGCATGTTCATTTTTCTCTGGTTATCGGCTTCGGACAGGGCTTTCAACCGGTTTGCGGCTATGCCTATGGAGCCAAGCACTACAAGCGTGTGGCGGAGGCCTATCGTTTCAGTTTGAAGGTCTGCTTTATTATGTTGATTTTTGCCGGAGCGGGAGTCTTTCTTATGGCAAAGCCCATCGTCACTGCCTTTCGAAAAGAAGATGCGGAGGTTATTCGAATCGGCACAATGGCGTTGCAGCTGCAATGCTAACCATGCCCCTGGCTGCTCAGATTACCATGGCTATTATGTTTTCTCAGACCACCGGCTATCTCCCTTCGGGCCAGTATTGTTGCTTTGCTTCGGCAGGGCATTTGCCTGATTCCGATTTGACTGATTTTCCCCCGTGCCTTCGGGCTTTTCGGCCTGCAAATGTCCCAGCCTCTCAGTGATCTCTTTGCGGCCATTATAGCAGCCCTGATTACCGGAGGAATCTTGAAGGAATTGAAGGAGAGGGAGAAGAAAGCACTATAGAAAAATCAAAAATAGTTTTTCTAAGCAATATAGGTTCAAATTTGGGGCACGCTCTCGCTAGCTTCGCCACGTATCGGATACTAAGCGAAAAACTGCGATTCTCTTGTTTTTCGCAGTACCGACGGCTCAGACTACCCCTCATTTAGACCCTATATTGCCGAAATCTATTTATTATTTTGATTTTTACAGCCCCCTTTTATAAGCAAGGATGTAGAAATATGATTTATCTATTTGCCTTTAACGGAAATTGTCTTTCATTAGCTGATGAACTTCTTCCACAGAATATTTCTTCCCTGTCAGAGCAGATTCATATCCTTCTTGTAATGCGGTATTTAATTCAGTTTGACTCATATTTCTAGAGCTGTTGGAGTTTGATAAGACAAGTGTAAATCCAAAGGAAAGTCCATTTGTTCGTACTATCTGACTATATAGCATTTGAATGGCGCTGGAAGGAGAAATTCCCAGTTGTTGTAATATGCTTTAGCATTTCTCTTTTAACTTAGTGTCAATTCTTGCATAAACTGCTTTTGTATTTTGCCATATGTTTTGCTCTCCTTTTATCCTCATAGTATAGTTTTAGTGAAGCTACTTTTGCAAGCATTTGCAAAGAAATAGACGATGAATTATTGTAAGTAAAGTGATGATTAATTATTTCATAGATTATTTAATCCTTATTTAACAACTTCGGTATTCCATCATCATGCTTGCTATTCACTACCCAAACCCTATAATGCAATAAGGGATATTCATAAATTTTAACACAATGAATCATGGGAGAGAACGTATGAAAAGAACAATGATGAAGAAAAAAGGAACCGGAGCGGTTCTGCAGAAAGACTTGGCAATCGTCTTTCTGGGATTGCTTCTAAGCCTTAGTCTGGTTTCCTGTAAAGGAATAGTCAGGCAAAGGAAAGTGAAGGAACCAAGGCGGAAGAAAGCACATCGGTAAAGGCGGAAGAGAAAGCTGCGGAAACAACTGTAGCTGCGGAAGAAAGTGAATCTGCAAGTTCAGAGGAACTTAGCTATGATAGCGGAGCAGTCAATAAATCCAATATCTTTTCTTCTTATCCGGGGGATGGCATGTGGAAGAGTACCGGCAATGAATATATGCTTATTCCTTACATTAAGGATGGAAAAGAACTGATTGAGTTTCGACTTTATGGAGAGGCAAAGTTTTTATTAGAGGGTTTGTCCTCACAAAACGGAAAACAACGGATTAAAGGTTTCCGGTAAAATGCGAAACTTAAAAGACAATAGCTGGAACGCTGATGCGGATGTAATATGGAATAGTCTCGAAACCATTGATTATCCTATAGTGACTTTAACCAATGGTACGGAATTTACTGATGTGGATATGTCCGGAGACTATAGCTATGCAGGTATGGTGAACAGTGCAGGTCAGTCTAATGCAGGAACAGCTACCAATGCTTCTGAATATATTTTCCCGCATACGCCAACGAACGACTGATTGCTCGAGGAGAGTATGAGAACTTGGATGCGGCAAGCCTTCGTTTAGCCATTAATGAAATTTATGCTCGTCACGGAAGACAGTATGATACCCCAGATATTAATGAGTATTTTTCTTCTAAATCCTGGTATAGACCGCAGTATAGTAAGTCGGAATTTGATAAGATTGAAAAATCAGGTTTTGAATTCCTATGAGCGGAGAACATAAAGATACTTACCGGGTATAGAGATAGCCTACTTGGAAAAGTAGGAGATATCCGTGGAGTGTATGAGGTAAAATGGGGAGAAGGCGGAGCCCAGATGACAATCAGCGGCCAACCGGATGCCTATGTTGTAGATATTCTTGCAAACTATGTCGTTGACGCATCCAAAGGAAATGTTTATGCCGTAGACTTTGATGGGATTGCGGTCAAAGAAGGTGGAAGTCTTTATAGAGCAACGGGAGAAGATGGATCGGGTTAGCTTTGTAGTTAATACAGACGGAAGCATTACTGTTACTGATCAGAGTACTGAGTTTGGAGAAATCAGCTTTTATGGACACCTACAGAAAAGTAGGATAATAGAATTAAGAGGCTGCAAGAAATCAAATAATAAAAAGCAATTTTCGGAAATATAGGTCTGCATGCGGGGCAGTCCGAGCTTGATACTTGCGAAAGACCGACGAAGTGAAGGACTTTAAAAATCAATAATGGAAGCGAATGATGCAGTGTGGGTCTATAATAGGGGCAATCTGAGCCCGTCAGTACTTACTGAAAGCGAGCAAAGTGAAGCTTGAAGTTAGTCTGTAAGGACTGACTTTTCATTAGAATGGCGGTTTCCATCATACCGGAATCACTGGTTTCCATGACCGGACAGGCGGTGTAAAACCGTCCGGAATACTCAGTCAAGGCAAAAAGAACAGCCTCCTCTACAGTAGCTGCTCTATCAATTCAGCTATTCACCTTGGTATCCTCATCTTTCCAACAAACTTTCGGTTCTTCTTTATCCGCCTCAAGTTCTTAGTTCTGATTTTCGACAAAGACTCTTCAAATACTATAGGTAATTTCTGAGTTGTTGTAATTCTCCACCACAAGGTCTTATCTATCCCGCAATCACCGCATTTTCGTTGGCCTAACATTCCAAATGAACCAGAGCTTGGCGGATAATCCCATCCGCTGCCATAAGCTTCCTGGGCTGTCAGATACTCTTTCTTCCCACAGACCTCGCAATAATGCCAAAATGGCCTCGTTTTTCATACTTTCAAGAAGTTCTTTCCTCTTTTGTTTTGCATTTTCCTCTCTTGAAATACGCTCAGATTCTTCGACCAGTTCCTCTCTAGCCTTCTTCACGATGTCTATAAGCGGAGAATCCATCCTTAAAAGCAATCTTATCGTCCCGAACGGTATATAGCATCAAAGCCTCTGCTGGATTAGAAATTCGAAATCTTCCTCAATCTGTCTTTTATAATTTATGAATGCGGATCCAAGTTTCCTCTTTTCACAATTCGATTCCCAGAGATTATCATCCGGACTCATAACGTACACGACTATCTGAACATCGGGATATTGTTCTTCAACAGCATCAATGTAAGCAATTCTTCTTTTGCTTTGAAAAAGTTTGCTCTATGACAACATCGCCATCCTTCATTTTTCTATCATATCCTGGAAGAAGCTCGTTATTTTGCCTTCATGAGACATCTAAAGCTTGCTCCAAAATGGGATTGATTCTAAATAACCAGCTTCCTTGTATGCTCATCCTGATAATCCCAAACATTCAAGCACGATACACCTTCACGATCCGCAAAGTGCTTTTTGATGAAGGTTGTCTTTCCGAGGCTGTACCACCTATTACCACGATCAACTTCTTCATACCTCAATCCCCTACCCTTCCGTTTTATACATTTCTCGTCGCCTTCTCTACACGTTCACTATATGATATTAAAACGATCATTTACCCTGATATCATCCCTACATATGTTATCATTCAGTAACTCAGTCCCGTCAGAATCATAAGCATCGGTCTGTATGCATATCCTTCAACCATACTGCAATCTCTACACACAGTTCCTCTTTAGGAGATGCACCTGCCGAAGATTTTTATATATCACATCCTTGCTCTCGTTCAGCTTTCTAATACTGTTAAGCGACGATATATGAGATTTTATGATACATAACTGACGTAGTTTAGTAAGATTTTCTACAAAGAAATTTCACAAGCACTGTATTCAAGAATACTCATCTCTTCCATAGGCTTAACCCTCCTTTATTCTTTAGCTCACCAATCAAGCCACTTTTTAATGCTTTCAATGCATCGCTTAGAAGAGGCCTAATGGAGTAGCCCTGTAGCTGCAAAAGTAACTCATCAATTGTCTTATTGCTAAACTTGGTTTTTAGTTATAACATTTTCTGTATCTTCTGCATTCTTCGGGATTTTTAGCCAAATCCTCTACAACAGTTAAGCTAATCCTTTTAGAAGGTATAAATACAACTTCCTTACAGGCCTTCGCCATTGACCAGGCGCCCTCATACAAGGGATAATGCTCCTGACTGCTTCAACAGATATATTGCAGTTCAGATTTAATATCTGAAGCCCATTCTGAGATCTCTCAATTAACGATACCCAGGTTGCAAGTTCTTAAAGATCGTATAAATCCCTTTCTTGAGGCCCAAAATCATAATAGGCTAATCTATGATACTTACCTTCCGCGTTCCAAACCATTGCAAGGCTGCCTCGGAGTCTTTTAGGAAACTCCAGACCCTGCCGCTCTTCCTTAAATATATTATGCGAGGGCAGGGAATTGAATAAATCAAATCGATGAGTTCATGCTTTATAACAACTGGTTCGATAATAATTGGATCGTGTCCTTAAGCGCTCTGTAAAAAAATCATTACAGTTCCTCCTTTGTAATACTAAAACATTTATGCGCATTTGTTAATGCTATACGTTTTACAGTATACAGCCCTATCTCTTCATCTGTAAAGGAAAAATATTTTATGTTTTTTATTTCTGCTTTTAGTTGATTCTTTCTCGAGGTTATGTTATTATTAACTCAGCAATGAATTAGAAAAGGAATTTATCTACATGTACAACTATTTGTTAAATGTTACTGCAGCCAATCGTAAAGCGAAGTTTGATTCTGACACAATCGATGCAGTCAAACGCGCTTGTGAAGAAGCAAATTCTCAACAAATTCCATTCGCTATGGACGAACTTTTTCTTTTTGTAAAGCAGATTGATGATAATACCATACAATTAAGATTGATTTCCAAAACAGCAATCGTTGCAACTAGAACCATATCAAGTATCACAAGAGCATTGATCAGAATCTACCAAGAAGAAAAACTACAACAGCTTAAATATAACGGCAGTCTACTTACTGCAACGGTAGTTGAAGAAAATGAGGAAGGCGCCGAAGTCTATGCAAATATTGATCCCTGTGAAATAGTCCAGTCAGTAGTTGAAATATTTTTGGTCAAGCGACTATGGGGAATAATGATAAAAAGGTTGCAAAAGCTGCTGAGCAGATAAAAGACATTGTTACTTTTGTACAAAGCGACTGTTCATAACAACAAACAATGAGCCAGGATCGAAACTCCTGGCTCATATTGAATTAAGTTTCTGTTTACGAATTCTTTTTCTTCCACTCTCCAAAAAGAGAAAATAACACTTTTTCCATCTGTGACTTGGTATGAAAAGTTGAGGGAAGTACCCTGGAGCTTTTTCTTTGTAATCGTGAGCTGCTGAAATCTATTGCTCTCCTTTAAAAATCAATAATGGAAGCGAATGATGCAGTGTGGGTCTATAATAGGGGCAATCTGAGCCCGTCAGTACTTACTGAAAGCGAGCAAAGCGAAGCTTGAAGTTATGCTGTAAGGACTGACTTTTCATTAGAAAAGTCGTCCTGATACAGACCAACTTCCGAAGGAAGTTGCTTTGCAAAAAGCAAAAGTGAGCAGTGGTAAACAAAAACCACTGCTCAGTCAAGGCGAGGTTAGCAGGGAGCGTGCCCTGTTTCAGACCCATATTGCTTAGTTTTTCCTCCTATTCATTACACCAAAAACGACTGGTTTTTCCAGTCGTTTTTTTCAAGCTCACAAAAATGTTATCTTGAATATTAAATCTCATTTTTTTAATGAGTCAAATGTTTTCTGACCAATTGACTATTTTAATTTTTGTCTTTTTCTTTATCTGCATAGCTTTCTATGGTTAGATATTCCTTATTCAATTCATTTAGAAGTTCTTCTTCACTTGGTAAATACAGTTTATATTTTGATGCAAATATCTGTTTTTTCATCTTCCGGAAGAGTATATTTAACAATAGAATCACTCTTATCAGCACAAAGTACAATGCCTATCGGAGGATTATCTCCCTCATTCATCATTTCTCTTCATAGTAATGAACATACATCTGCATTTGTCCTAAATCTTGGTGTGTTAAATCTCCAATCTTCAAATCTATCAAGACAAAAGCATTTCAGTATATAGTTATAAAACACTAAATCTATTCTGAAATGTCTTCCGTCAAAGGTAAATCTTTTCTGCCTTGCTACAAATGAAAAACCTCTCCTAATTCTAAAAAGAAATTTCTGTAAATGACTTATTAAGGCTTGTTCCAAATCACTTTCATAAAAATCTGTATTAGCTTCAAACCTAAAAACTCCAACACATACGGATCTCTTTATAATATCTCTGGACTTTTTACTTTTTCCAATCTTGTTATTTTTTTGACACTTCTTCTTTATTTTGACTTGATAATAATCTTTCATAGAAAAACTGTTTATTTGTCTATCAAGCTGCCTTGTACTCCAATTTGATTTTTACCGTTTCTTCCAAATAAAAAGTTCCTTGCCTTTTCATTTTCAATACGCATAAGACTGATAATGTGTCCAATCTCAATTCGCTACGCAGTGCGTAGCTATTTGGAAAAGTAAGATAAAATTGCCTCATATTCTAAGATTTGCAACTGTAAAGCCTTTTACCAAAGTCTTTTGTCATCTGTTTAGATAGTTCTTGCAATAAAACCTTGCCCATATTCTGCTGTATATTTACCGCCTTGTTCATCAATAATTTCTCTTACTAATATTCCAATAAGCTTCAACCATAGCAAAATTTGCTGTTTTATAAACCGTATTCCTTGCACTTATCAATATATTCTTAATTTCATTATAAAAATTATTTTCCATAACCATACCTCCTATATCCTTTTTTATATTTTTCTACTCCTCCTTCAGCTTTTCCGATGTGTTCCACATTTTTTACAAGTCCGTTATTTACATTTTCATAAAACCATCTACCAATCCAATGCTTATGAATTTATTTTTCTATACGCCAACGAGACTGATTGCTCGGGAGAGTATGAGAGCTTGGATGCGGCAACCCTCCGTTTAGCGATTAATGAAATTTATGCTCTCCATATTCACGAGAGGGAATCTCTTCTTGCTTAGTCATTCAACCTACCTCAAAATAGTTTATAGCCCAGTCCTTTAGTTCTTCAAATCGCTTTTGGTTTTCTTTTTTGATATTTTAATCCTACAAAGCTTTCTTCATGGGAATAGTAATATTTGCTCAAAGCTTCTACAAGAGCAGTTTCATCGCTATGCTCAAAATCGGAAAGCATATCATTTACAGCCTGGCTTGGACTGGAACAAAGAACATTTTCAAAACGGATATACTCATAGCTTCCAAATCTTCTATGATATAGCATCGGATATTTTCTTCCGAACTTTCCTCCAAGGCATAAACCTCCACCTTGTTTTCTGAAAAGTAGCCCACAAAGAGCTGCAAATATTCCAAGGCGGAGACAGAGCGTAAAATCATCGACTGATTACCCACTACATCTCTTAACCATGCTCTATTTGATGTATAGTCACTACTGATTTTCATTTTTATCCTCATTATTGTTCAACGTGCTATCTATTTTTGTAGTATAGTCTTTATCCCAAGAATACACAATCTTTTGTCAAAGTCTGACAAAATCTTTACTCTATTCAAAGTCTATAGGCACTATAGCTGACTTCATCTTGTAAATTTATGATTATCGCAATACAATGAAAAGTAAAGGAATTTGTCTTGTGTTTTTACTTTAAGATTTGGAGGAAGAGGATGGCAGAGCTA
>BNJU01003414.1_pt1 | contig 20439 bp, 25 predicted proteins | sample 8539281 | NCBI WGS metagenome assembly BNJU01 (sample SAMD00202456, study PRJDB9452) | human saliva metagenome | isolation source: human saliva | place: Japan
GAATTTCATATCCATAACCCGTCGTTTCAAAAAGTGGGAGACTTTGACAAGCTTTCAAAAGATAGTTGCTAAAGGCTTCTTTTCCACCCATTAGTTGGCTAAGTCCAGAAATATCGTGTAAGACACCGAGACTGGCTTGAATAGCTGAACACTCAGCGTAGTCACGGCCCCAACTATAGGGAGAAAAGTCAGGACGGAAGTTGCCATCTACATCACGCGCCCTCATATAGCCTGTCTCAGGGTCAAAGAGGTTTTGATAGTTTTTAGAATATTGAGCATAGGTTCGAGCTAGCTCTTCTTGACCTAATTTTGCTGCACAAGTAGAGATACAAAAGTCACCGTAGGCATAATCTAGCGTATGACTGACACTTTCGTGGTGGTCTGTGGATAAGTAGCCGAGTTCTTGATATTGGCTTAGACCATGGCGTCCATTGATGGCTCTTGGATCTGCCTTGGTCGCAGTTTCAATCATGGCTTTGAGAAATTCTTCTTCAAACTCAGGTGCCATATCTTTGCAAGCACTATCTGCAAGAAGGCCATCAATCAAAGTCCCAGGCATCATTCCTCTTTCGTCAGGAGCCAGCCACTTAGGGAGATACCCGGTATTTCTATAGCTATTGAGGAAGCCTTCAAGAAATTGGCGATAGTATTCCGGAATAATCAAGGCAAAGAGTGGGAATGAAGTGCGGAAGGTATCCCAAAAACCATTGTTGGTAAAGAGAGGACCTGGTTTAATTGTTCCTGAAGTGAGGTCTATATGAATCTCTTCTCCCTGTTCACTCACCTCATAAAAGGTTTGCGGGAAGAGAAAGAGTCTGTATAGACAATGATCAAAAAATGTTCGGTCTACAGAGCCGGTTTCCACGACATCAAAACGGCCTAGAAGGTCTTCCCAACTTTTTTTGGCGTCTGCTTTTGTTTCTGTAAAATCCTGTTTAGGAAGATTAAAGAAAGCTTGTTCTTTGGAAATAAATGAAGTGACCAATTGAATCTGAGTTTCCGATTCAGCCAAATCAATCCGCCAGTCTTGCCCCTCTTGATTGATAGATAGAATATCCGTAGAGAATGCGAGAGCAGTAAACATGACGAGGGGATTTTTGTTGGTTTCGGTTAATCCGCTTTGACCAAGGCTGACAGTACGCTCATCTACTTGCTCTAATGATAAATCATCAGCTGCATGCAGATAGAGTGAGAGCTTCTTGCCTTGTATCTGTCTTAATTGAATAGAAGCCCCATAGCAAGTAGGTGTGAGCTGGGTTTCAATCTGATAACGTTCAGAAAAAATTCTGAGATAATGGGGATTGAAAATAGCACGATCAAGGTTATAGGAAGACTGAAGATGGAAGAGAGTATCGCCCTTGATTTCTCCTGTAACAGGTGTCAGTAGCAACCAAGAATAATCGCCAATCCAAGGGCTAGGTTGGTGGGTTAGTCGAATACCCTGAAAGATAGGAAGATGAGGATCAAAAAACCATGATCCTTCCTGGTCACTAGTCTGGGGGACAAAGTAATTCATGCCAAAAGGAACACCTGTGTAGGGTAGGGTGTTTCCTTGTGAAAAGGCGTACTTGCTAGCTGTGCCAAAGCGGGTATCAATGGTTTCAAGTATCGGTTTCATAGTGGTTTCCTTCAGTAGTTTTCTACATTATATCAGAAAAAGGATACTTTTAGAAAATGACTTCAAAATATAACAATTTTGTAGAAAAATGAGCCTTTTGACAAAAATAAATTTCACAAAACACCGTTGTTATTGGCTTTTTGCTTTGTCTTGAAGCGTTGATTTTTGAATTTGCTCCCCTTTTTGCTCCCCTTATAGTGCTTTTAGTGCAGTTTCGTAGAATGAGACTGCTTTTTTTGCGTTCTCTTTTGAGAGGTGGCTATAGATGTCCATGGTCATGGACAAAGTAGAATGACCTAAACGGTGCTGAAGTTCTTTGTAAGGAATACCAGAGTTAAGCAATAAACTAGCGTGAGTGTGACGGAATCCGTGAAAGCCAATGCTAGGAACATCAGCGTGTTTAAAATGTGTTAGTAATCTTTTTTTAAGTTTTACGATGCTAGTATATTCATGAATGAAGTCAGAAAATACTACACTTTCACGTTGTCCTATCTTCCAGGCCTCTTTAGTTTGGCGTAGTTTGTACTGCTTCAGCATGCTAACAGTCGCTTGATCTATATCTATATCCCGATAACTAGACTTTGACTTTGGGCTGTTAATTTCTAAATACCGATTTAGTGTTTTGGTGACGTGTACGATAGCATTATCTAAATCTATATCAGACCAAGAAAGGGCTAAAGCTTCATTGATACGACAACCAGTAGCAAGTAAGAACTTATAGAGCGTTATGTCATAGTAATAACGATATTTACAACTATCTAAATTATCAAGATAAACAAGAAACTTTTTTAATTCTGGATTATCAAAGTGTTTTACTTTTTTTCGCTTTGCTTTCTGAGTGTTACGAGGTAAAACAACATCACGAGCAGGATTGGACGGTATCGCTTGCATGGTTACGCCATACTGTAAGATACGTTTATTTAAAGCGTGTATCATATCATAGTGTAGAAAAGCGCCCTCTTCCCCTCTATTAGCTTTATCAGCAAGTTTATTGATAATTGACTGAATAAGTGGAGTAGTGAGCTTATCGAGCTTATACTCCCCGAAAGTAGGCAATATGTGATTATCGATTAGCTTTCTAACATTGCCTTGAGTGTTTGGCTTAACCGTATTTTTATAACTTTCCCACCACAGAGTGGCTAGTTCTTGATAGCTTGTTATGGTACTAGCTTTTTGTCTAGTAGATCCTGCTTTTTGAAAAGCAATTTTTTCTTGAGTAGCTTTCTGCTTAACTTCCTTTTGTGTCCGCCCTGTTACCTTAGTTTTAACTTTCTTTCCTGTTACCTGGTCAACTCCTAGATATACATTAGCACGATAGACTTTACTACCGTCTTTTTTTATAACTTCAGTTATTTTCATGATGATAAACCTTTCTAAAATACATCAGCAGGCAAGCTATTATTAAAAAGGTTTTAGATTGTGGTTTAAATCATGTTAGGACTTCACAGATTGCCCTGTATTCGATTTTAATTAGTCAGACGGTAAATAATACCAGAGTAGGGAACAAGGCGGATATGGGGCTATTTATCGGCTAGACGTTTTAGATGATCCAGAGCTTTTTGATTGTTTTTGTAAAGTACCTCTAACTGTTCTTTGGCGATTCTATTGAGTTCAGTTAGGCGGTTGCTTTGTGATAGCCCTTGTTTTATCATTTCAGCGTTAAGACTTTGTAAATTATTAAGGACTAATAACTGTTCAATAGTGGCATTATCTCGCTGGTTGCCTTCTTTTTCTGGGAAAGCTTTCTTGTATTCTTTGGCAGTCATACCGAACAAGGCAACATTAACCAAATCAGCTTCAGAGGAGTAGGCGTAAGAAATTTGAGACGGCTGTAGTGTTGGAGCTATATTTTCTTTAATTGCATCAGTTTGTATTGTGTAATTGAGTTTTGAAATATAGCGGTTCACTTGCCAATCTAACTGATTTCTATAGGCCTCTTCTTGTTTAAGTCGTTGATAGTCTTGAATGATGTAGAGTTTGAACTCTGGGGAAATCCAAGAAGCAAACTCAAAGGCAATGTCAGAGTGGGCATATGTTCCACCGTAACGGCCAGCTTTTGAAGTGATACCGATGGCGTTCATTCTCTCTATCCACTGTTTAGAAGTCATTACAAGCCTACCAGGTTCATTTCTAACCGTATGGAATTCCATACGGTTAAAATTTGGGTTATTAATGCTTTCCCAAGTTGCTAAAAAATCTATAGTAGCGTAACTACTAAGCCAGTTTGATATAACTATTCTAGGGTCTTCATTATTTTTATATTTAGCTATATCTGTCAAGCTAACATAATCAGTATTATTGGCCAGTAAAGTGATTTCCTTGCCGTTTGCGTTGATTTTAACCATGAGAGTCCTTTCTAAAATATTGTAAGTGGTTGACATTTGTTGACATCAACAAAATTAGTAGATATGGGGCTTATATGGGCTTGAAGCTCGAACGAAGCTTGAGAAATCACGCGCTTCTGGATTGTTGGATATTGTGGCGCGTGGGCATGCTATAGGTCGTATAATCGGCCTTTTTCGGCCACCCTGGTTTGCTATGGTTTCTTTTTTTTATTAAGTAATTCTTCAACTTTAATGATATCTTCTTCTGAATGACTATTTCTAAAATCATTAATAGCTTCAGTATCTTTAGGGTCTATCAAAGGTGTATTCATTAGAAATTTTTAAAATTCTAATTTCTTCCTCAAGCATTGCTTTTTCTTTTTCAAGCATTTTTAGCTCTTTATCAACTCTCAGTTTCTCATCTAACTGTGAACCTAAATGAGTAACGAGGTCAGAGGGTTCTTTTAAAAAAATCATGGGGTAAATTATCATGCTCTAAATCTTTTATAACGCCCTTAAAATATTTCTTTTGTTTTCTTTCTGACAAAGATTCAAACATTGTAACAAAATCAATGACAGGTTGCTCATATTGTAAAAATAACGTCTGGTTCAAGAACAAAATAACGGGGATCAATATCTGATGCTTCCACTTTAAAATAGTCAGCAAGCTTTTGGAGGTTTTCGGTGTTTGGCATTGACCTACCTTTGACATAACCTGTTAAGGTACTTTTTGGAATACCTAAATCATTATGTAAGTCAATTTGTCTTTTTACCTTGTTCTTTCATAAGTCTATTTAACCTAGCAGAGAAATAGAGTCTATTTTTTAATATCTTGAGGGCTATTTTTTTGCCATGTATAATTACCTCCTTCTAAATTTCCTAAGCCCATTGTAACACAATAAAATAGAAATAGTACGAAAAAAATAATATTTTTTTATTAAATGATTGACAAAGTACGAAAAATAATAGTACAATTCAATTATCATTTTAGAAAGGATTTTTTAAAAAAATGGAACAGATTACTTTAAAAAGGAGCGCGAGTTTCTGCTGGTTATACGTTGCGTGAAGTTGGGTTAAAAATTAATAGAAGTTTTTCAGACTGTCGCAAAGTACGAAAAAGATAGTACTAAAATACCTATTGATTTACTAAGAGAATTAACTTCACTTTATAATATTTCCCCTGATCTTATTTTTTTGGGAAAAAGTACGAAAAAAAACGAACTCATTTAGAAAGGAGCAAAAACATGGAACTAGTCTACATGGACGGCAAGAAAGAGCCGTATACACTGAGCAGTATTGTGGCAGAGTGCACGGGATTGCAACATCACACAATAACCAAGACGATCCGCAAACATCAAGCAAGGTTTGAACAGTTCGGAAAGGTTGGATTTAAAATCCAAGCTATGGAGAGTGGCCAGAATACCAAGGACTATATTTTGAATGAGCAACAAGCGACCTTGTTAGTTACATTCTTAAAGAATACTGAGCAAGTGGCCAACTTCAAAACCAACCTAGTCAAAGCATTCTTTGAAATGCGTGAGGAACTTTCTAAGTTTCGTATGCAGAGGGCGCTAGAAAAGCCAAAAAGAAAAACACTGCATGACAGTATAGAGACATGGGAGGCAAAACCCAAGCACGCGCATAGCACCATGAACAACCTGCTACTGAAAGCAGTAACCGACAGGAATGCTAAACAGTTAAGGGAAGAACGTGGGGGCTATAATGGCATCGATAGCTTGACCAGTGACGAGCTGGAGCAATACCAAGCATTTGAGGATATGGTAATAGCCATGATTGGCTTGAATATGAGTTACCAAGAAATCAAGGCTATGGCATTCAGAAATAAAAAAACACGCCAAAGAAGCGCGTGAGAGCAACAAAAAAGGCTTACCGAGACCAATCAGCAAAGCCTTTCACACTAACACTAAAACGAATTTAACAAAGCAGGCAAGCTATTATCAAAGAGGTTTTAGTAAAGATTTATACCTAGATTATAGCATATTTAGGGCAATTTGACCATACGGAGAGCGCCGACTCTTAAAACTGGTACTTTCTCACGCTTTCAATTTGGCGAGTCTGAGCGTGAGGATATCCTGTATAAGAAACAACTCAAAAAGCCCCACGTTCAGAAATTTGGCGACCGAGAGCGTGAGGCAATCGGTGTAGTAAGAGGCATTAAAAAGCCATCGTGGCAAGTATAAAAAGATAGAAAAAGAGGTAAAAACATGACAACAAAAAAAGCAACATCAAGCCAACAAGTTCTATTATCGGCTAAGAAACTAGCAGAATTAGGGAACGAATTAACCGACATCATGAACGTTTTAGAAATGAATAACCTAGCTCTTGAAGGGCTTGAGTTTGCACTACAGAAAGATACAACCACATTCTTATGGCTTGCTAAAAAATACACTGATACAGCATACGCCCAGAATGAAAAGTTATACGAACGTCTAGATGATATAGCCTTTTTGCTTTTGAACAATGACGACGCTAAAGAGCTGGAGGCATACCATGACTAAAGATATTAAAGAAATGGCACAAGCCGAAGACGACTTGCTGAATATGGAACAACCTAAACAAGCGGAATTTATCAAGAACTATAAGGCGAGGGCATAACATGAATGAACTAGATTTAACCAATACACAGGCGGTTATCTTCATGATGGTATTGATTGGCTTGCTGCTTTATCTAAACCACCGAGATCGTCAAAAAAGCGCCCAATTTGAGCGAGAAAGCACACAGGCGATAGAAACACCTAGCGAGGATTTAAACCCTGATTATGGGCGGTATATCCAGCTTGCAGGGGTTAACGTATGGGGAGGGATTGAATGAGCCTAACAGAGAATGATAAGCGAGTATTAAGACTAATCAAGGTCGGGGCTGAGAACTCCATAACAGGGGCAGAAATCAGCTTACTCACTAAGCTAGCAGAAAGAACCGTACAGGACATTATCAGTCGCCTGATCACGCGCTACGGTGTTCCTATCATCGGGGTACGTCACGGAGCTTTCAGAGGCTACTTTATCCCAGCTAACAAAGAGGAGCTGCTGGACGGCGCAAAGGCATTCTATAATCAAGTACAGGAAGAGCAGAAGCGCCTGACTGTCCTTTTAAATGCCGATTTAGAGAGCTACAAGCAACTACTGAAGGGAGCTGATGAATATGTTTAGTCTCAGCAAAGAGAGCGAATATGAGCTAACTCATGGCGTTCTGGAGCTTGTGGAGAATTACCTCGAAGCGCGTGATACAGTCAAACCACGATTGACAGGGTTAATCTCAGCCCAGGAAGTCATGGACGAGTTAGACGTAAAATATAAGACACTTCAAAAGTGGGAAGATGCTGGGCTAAGACGATACCAGCCCCCACTAGAAGATACTAGGAAAATCTATTATAAAATATCTGACATCTGGAAGTTTTTTGGGGTGGAAAATGGGTAGATACATGACAGAGCCAGCTTATGCTGGTATGAAGTTAGCCAAGGAAGATAAAACCAAGGTCAGATGCCCAAAGTTGAAGCAACTCAAAGAACGGAAGCAACTGAAGAAACTGAGGAAGAAACGTCGGAAAGGGAGCTGATATGACGATTTACGAGGCTAGAGGCTTTCAGGGTAATCTTGTCTATCCATTTGATAAGATTGAGCCTTTCCAGTATATTGAACGATTCAAGCCCTTAGTAGTTCCTGAAGGGGCAGATATTGAAGAATACAAGCGAACTCAAGCGCCTTACTGTATCAGTGGGAAAGTGACACCAGAAAAGAATGGCAGTTACAAACGAAACAACTCCAGTCTAATCTATCGGGATTTGATTTTCCTTGACTATGACGATATACAGGGGACGTCTGAGAGCTTCATAGAAGCCATTTCTAGCGCCTTGTTTGGCTACTCCTACATCTTGTACCCGACTATCAAACATAGCTTAGAAAAGCCCCGTTTTCGCCTTGTGGTGAAGCCTGACAACGTGATGAATGAGGCAACCTATAAGCAGGTAGTCAAGGAGATTGCTGACAAGATAGGGCTACCCTTTGACATGGCCAGTCTAACCTGGTCACAACTCCAAGGGCTACCAGTCACAACAGGCAATCCAGCAGACTATCAAAAAATCGTAGAGCATGGCCTAGATTATCCAGTCCCCAAGGTTGAACCAAGAGCGAAGCAAGAAACTACGGAGCGTTACAAGCCTAGAGCAAGTGGCCAGAGGTCAATGACCATGAGAATTATTGACACGCTTTTTAATGGCTTTGGAGACGAGGGAGGACGTAACGTGGCAGTGACTCGCTTTGTAGGCTTACTCTTTAACAAGTGGGTTGATTGTGACCTAGAGACTGCCTACGAGCTGACAAAGATAGCCAATAGCGTGACTGCTGAACCTTTACCAATCGAGGAACTAGATCGTACATTCAGTAGCATAGCACGGACAGAATACAGAAAGAGAGGGTAGAACCATAGAACTAGAAGAATTGGAAAACCTAAAAAGTGAAATCTTAGAGGAGAGAGAGCAAGAGCAACCCCCTAGGACGATGAAGGAGCTTGAAAATCGTATCTTTCAGGCTGGTGAAGAATGGCGAACCGAACATACCGAGACTAAGGTAAATGAGTCCACAGGGGACGTTACCGAAAGGTCGCTATGCCCCAAACCTTCACAGTCGCTAAAATTTTAAGCGACATTGTCACGTTTACTTTTATCAGCAAGAGCAACATAGCTGATTATAGCCTACTCTATATCTATGATTTAGACGAGGGTATCTATACCGCTAGTAATGACCTGTTTAACCTATTCTGTAAGACTTTTGACGTGAGAATTAAGCCCAGAGAGTGGCCGCAGATTAAGTTAATGGTTAGGACATTGGCAAAGATACGAAAACCTTTAGAAAGTTCCAACCTCATTCCCGTACAGAACGGAATTATCAACTTAGAAACTAAGGAACTACTCCCCTTTAGTCCTAAGTATGTAATTACAAGCAAGATAAGCACGGCCTACCACGCGCCTAAACGAGTCCCAAAAGATAGAGAGGGCAAAACTTTTGATGATTGGCTAAACTCAATCGCTTGTAATGATAGTGAACTGGTAACACTGTTTTGGCAGATTATCCTTGAAGCTATTAACCCTAACCATACCCGAAATAAGTTTGCCATCTTCTACGGGGACGGTAACAATGGTAAGGGAACATTTCAGCGCTTCCTTATCAACCTAATAGGTGAAAGCAATATATCAGCCTTAAAGCCTGCACAGTTTGCTGAAAAGCATAACTTAGAAACCTTGGTAGGGAAAGTTTGCAATATTGGGGATGAAGCACCTAACGAATACTTAAAAAATCCGTCGGATCTAATGAGTATCACTAGTGGGGACACCGTGCTAGTCAATCCAAAAGGTCGGCCAGCCTTTGAAGCTACTTTTAAGTTATTCAATATCTTTTCAGGGAATTATATCCCCAACGGTGGCAATAAGACAAAAGGCTGGTATCGTAGAATTATGATTGTCCCTTTTAATGCTGACTTTAACGGGGAAAAGGAAAAGCCTTGGATAAAAAACGAGTTTTTAGCAAACAAGGAAGTCCTAGAGTATGCCCTGTACAAAGCTATCAATCAAGAGCCTTTTACACACTTTATCGAACCTAAAGCAGTTAAAGGCCTTCTAGAAGAATATCAGGAAGATAACGACTACTTGCTTTCATGGGTTAAACACGAATACATGGAAAAAGGTTGGCATGAGCTGGACGTAGTACCTGTTTTTATCGTTACAAGATCACTGAAGCATTATGCTGAGGACATGGGAATACCCAAGCCCAATGTTTACGGAGCAGGTAAAGAAACTATCAGGCACTTACAACAGTTGACGCCTAATAAGTACCAACTTAAGAGGGCGAGGGTCAAGGTTGAAGATTACGACAAACTGGATCCGCTAGAGTTTGAAAGAACCAAACTAGCCAAAACTAATCACGCTGTCGTTAAAGACTAAAATGTTACCTTCTTTTTATGCCCTAAACCCTTGGTATATCTAGGTTTTTACCCAAAAATGTTACCTTCTTGTTACCTTGTTTAGAAGAAGGTAACGTTGTTAAACCCTTGATACTACTGACTTTTTTGGAAAAATGTTACCTTGTTACCTTGTTTTTAACTCTCTATATAGGGAAAAAATAGTATTTTTATATATAAGGGCTATGACTTCAAAAGAAGGTAACATGGTAACAAAATGGTCTAAATCCTTGGGGGAGTAGGGCTGAACTATGTTACCTAGAAGGTAACAAAATCACTAAAGAAGGTAACAAATCTAAAAAATATTACATAATTTGCCTTAAACTAAGAAACGGAGAAAAACAACATGACACTAAAAACATTTTCAGACAAAGCAAAAACATTCACTTTCACTTACTATTTTTGTGATCAGGCGACCGCTCAAGTAGCAGGTCACGCGCTACTGGGATACATGACTGGGACATATTGCCAGCCTGTAATCTCATTGACCTACAAGGATAAAGGCACGCTTGTCGCTGAGTATGTAGAAGATCACAAGCTAAACAAGACTTTCAAGCGTATTTGTGACAGCTTTAAAGACTACCACAAACAACCAGAAGAGGCTGCAGCGTTTGAAGAATGTTACAAACGGGAGCGCGTGCTTCAACTCAAAGAGTCAGAGGATTTTGAGAGTTTGCTCAATAAGGTTACAGACTACGAGCTAGAACTATTAGACTATGCTGATCGCTTGCTTTCTGATAAGCCTATCCCTATGGACTCTATGACCGCTTTTGGTACGTTGGAAATGCTGGGCGATGAAAGTATTAGCCTACTCCAAAAGTTGGACGTAGAAGGCGAATATAAAGGCCTGGCTGATTATACAGAGCATTTGAAGTAGAACACAGGGGAGCAATCCCCTTTTTGTTATCAAGTCAATAGTTTGGGTTTTTCCATATAGGGGGAAATAATGGAGCAGTTAGCAATAGAAACAATCACTAAACCAATGAAGCTAAGAGGAATATCTAAGGGTATAGCTGAGTTGGACGGTAGAAAACTAGAAATAGACCTAGATAATCTGTATATCACCTTTGAACGTGATCGTTTTGATTTAGCAAGAATACCAGGAACTAAGGGAGGAAATCGCTATTTTTTTCTCTGTCCTATTTGTGGTAAACGATGCAGAAAACTCTATAAGAGACTTTTGCTATATGGTTGTGGATCATGCCAGAAAATACACAAGTCAACACTGAACCGAAGTAAGACAGATTGCCAATACTATTGGGAGCTTGCGCTTAGGGAAGCTAGAAAGGTAGAACCAGGTTGGAGTCCCAAACGTGGCGGATATATGTTTGATAGTTTTCCTGAAAGACCAAAGTATATGAAACGGAAACGATATTACAAGCATTATCAAAAGTTTGTTAACTACACCAGAAAAGGGGATAGCTTTTGGCTTAATGGATTGAGTAATCTGAAGTAGTATTTTGGATGAATATCTTGAGTTATCTTGAGAATATGTGTTAATCAAAACAAATACTAAATAAAGATTAATGTAAAAAAAGAATGATATAAACATTGTTTAGCTTAATAATTACAAGATAACAAAAGTATAGCGATGGGAGAAATAAGGCAGAGATACCCCCTTTATTTTTAGACGGGGGTATATTTTGCTAAAGCACAAGAACGCTGCCCTCTTCTGTGCAGAAAATTCCCTTTTTGAAATGTTTATAAGTGTTAGGGAGTGTAGTGCTATCAGGAAGTTAGCTTGATTTTTTCACCTCTAAAGCTACCACTCAACTACCCCTTTTATAACCATTGTGGGGTATCCCCCTTCCCTTCGAGGCTTCGGGGCTTCACACCGTCATTGTACATTTTTTCTCACGGGAAATTACTCAGGGGATAATTGAACCTCGAGCGAAGCTAGAGAAAATACAAAAAGCCAAGGCTTACCACCTCAGTATATCGAGTAAAATAGGAAGCTATAGAACACTTGGCAGGTATGGTAAATGAGAATTGATTTTAGAACCAAAGAATGGTTAGGTTTTGATTAGGTTTTACATTTTAAAATAGCAAGGCACAAGACCTTATTTTAGAGATAAAACACTAAGATTTCCTAAGATACAGATACTTTTAAAGACAAAGAGCGTTAAGGGGGATATAATCGAACTCCTAGAAAACGTAAAAAAGCCAGCACAGGGTTGACTCTTTGGAAATTATGAAACACTATTATTATACAAAAGGAGTATCAACTTGACCATTAAAGAGATAGAGGAAAAACTAAAGAGAGTGAAAAAAGGAAATGCCCTTATCCAGAAATTGCAACTTAAGTACCAGAGTTTAGAAAGTGGACTGCTTGCAGGATCTAGTCAGTTTCAAACACGGGTAACAATGAGTAAAACCAATAACGCTGAAAATAAACTGCTTGATACCTTGGAATTAAGAGATAAGATAGTGGAGCAAATACAAGCTATTGTTAATGAACGTATGGAAGCAATGGATATGATAAACCAGTTAGAAGAAATAGAGGAATGGCTAGTGTTGGTAATGATATACTTTAATAATTTACCTATGGTTAAAATCTGCAATGACCTAAATTTTAGCAAAGTACAAATTTACAGAATTAAGAAAAAAGCCATTGAGAACTTGGCCAAGGTAAAAAATGCCAATCGATAAAGAAGAGACAAAAAAGCAGGCCTACAGATTTTTAAAAAGTTATCACTCACTGGTTAAATTGAGCTTAGACGGTCAAGATGGAGCGTTTGAAGCCAAAGCGGTGGAGATAGTAGGCATGATTGAGGCTTTCAGGGACAATCTGGACGATGTACATGTACGACGTGAGATATTCGCCAATCTCTTTACAAGACGGACTGGGGAGAGGTTGAAGCTATGGCAGTTATACGAGACACTGGGCATTGATAAGGCTGAATATGAACGTCTAAAAGCTGAGATACTGCTAGACTTTGCTAAAAGCTATCGTGGTGGTGTTTTGTTGAGAAATGTTGAGAATTAAGTTAGCAGGTATGGACATTTATGGACACATATCGCCAGTCGTTGAACAGCTCATAAAATGTTGTCAGGTACTAACAAGTTCTTACACGTCCCCCCGTCATCGAAAAAAACTAAAAAAATGCTCTCTGGGTCTGAAAAGTTCCTACATGTTCCACCAGAACGGAGAGTTAGAAGCGTAAATGTTGGCAAATGTAGGCTGAGGCTTCATATTCGCCCCCTATTTTGCTTTGTTTCGTACTGGACAACTAAAACACCACGGATAAACTACAAGCCCTTAGAAACGAATCTGGGGGCTTTTGTGAGGTCATAATCTTATAAAGCACGCGCTTCATGGTATAATATACCTATCAGCAACCAGCAATTAAAAAAGCACGTTTGACCGTGCTAGTTTCTTGCCTGCTGAACTCGTCAAATCTTAGCCCTTTTGTGGGGCTTTTTTGCTCCCCTTTTTGCGTACTTTGGGGGAGCAAGTAGTAAACAGTAATATTAGTGATTTTTGTTAAAAAGCGCGTTATATAAGGGTTAGGGAACTATAAAGAAACATAAAATAAGCAATTTTTGATTTTGTAGAATAATGACTAACATTTGTGTATATATTTTCTGGACTAAAAGCTATATACTGAAAATGAAAATTTGTTTGAAAGAGGCAAAATAGTTTATGGTTTATTCAAAAGAAATTGTCAGAGAGTGGCTAGATGAGGTAGCGGAGCGTGCTAAAGATCATCCTGAGTGGGTTGATGTCTTTGAACGTTGCTATACAGACACTTTGGATAATACAGTTGAAATTTTAGAAGACGGCTCAACTTTTGTACTGACTGGAGATATCCCAGCTATGTGGCTTCGGGACTCGACTGCTCAGCTTAGACCATACCTTCATGTGGCAAAAAGAGATCCTCGTTTGCGTCAGACCATTGCTGGTTTGGTTAAACGTCAGATGACTTTGATTCTCAAAGATCCCTATGCCAACTCTTTCAATATTGAGGAGAACTGGAAAGGCCACCACGAGACCGACCATACAGACTTGAATGGCTGGATTTGGGAGCGCAAGTATGAAGTAGATTCGCTTTGCTATCCCTTGCAATTGGCTTATCTCCTTTGGAAAGAAACTGGTGAGACGAGCCAATTTGATGAAACTTTTGTTACAGCGACCAAGGAAATTCTCCATCTCTGGACGGTTGAACAAGACCACAACAACTCACCATACCGTTTTGTTCGTGATACCGACCGTAAGGAAGATACGTTGGTTAATGATGGTTTTGGACCTGATTTTGCGGTGACAGGGATGACCTGGTCAGCCTTCCGTCCAAGTGATGATTGTTGTCAATATAGTTACTTGATTCCGTCAAATATGTTTGCAGTCGTTGTCTTAGGTTATGTCCAAGAAATCTTTGCAGAATTGAATCTAGCTGATAGTGAAAGCATCGTTGATGATGCTAAACGCCTGCAGACTGAGATTCAAGAAGGAATCGAAATTACGCCTACACTACAAATAGTAAGGGCGAGAAGATCTATGCCTTTGAGGTAGATGGTTTGGGAAATGCTAGCATCATGGACGATCCTAACGTGCCAAGTTTGTTAGCTGCTCCCTATCTTGGTTACTGTGATGTCAGCGATGAAGTGTATCAAGCTACTCGTCGCACCATTCTCAGCCCTGAAAATCCCTACTTCTACCAAGGAGAATACGCTAGCGGACTTGGAAGCTCTCATACCTTCTATCGCTATATCTGGCCGATTGCCCTATCAATTCAAGGCTTAACAGCTACAGATAAAGCTGAGAAAAAATACTTGCTAGACCAACTAGTTGCCTGTGATGGCGGAACAGGTGTGATGCACGAAAGCTTCCACGTAGACGATCCGACACTCTACTCACGCGAATGGTTCTCATGGGCCAACATGATGTTCTGCGAATTAGTCTTGAATTACCTAGATATTCGCTAATGAGCCTTAGCTCAATAGGTTCTCGTACAGAATCACAAATATATTTTTAAATTTAAGTTAGAATGAGGTTTTACTCATGGAAAATGTTGTTGTACATATCATCTCTCACAGTCACTGGGATCGTGAGTGGTATCTACCTTTTGAAAGTCACCGTATGCAATTGGTGGAACTTTTTGACAATCTCTTTGATCTTTTTGAAAATGATCCTGAGTTCAAGAGTTTCCACTTGGATGGACAAACCATTGTCCTTGATGACTATTTAGAAATTCGCCCTGAAACCGTGACAAGGTGCAGCGTTATATCGACGAAGGCAAATTGAAGATTGGGCCTTTCTATATCTTGCAGGATGATTACTTGATTTCCAGTGAAGCTAACGTCCGCAATACTTTGATTGGACAAGCGGAATGTGCCAAATGGGGCAAATCTACTCAAATTGGTTACTTCCCAGACACCTTTGGAAATATGGGGCAGGCTCCTCAAATCCTTCAAAAATCAGGTATTCACGTCGCAGCCTTTGGTCGCGGTGTCAAGCCAATCGGATTTGACAACCAAGTCCTCGAAGATGAGCAGTTTACCTCTCAATTTTCTGAGATGTACTGGCAAGGGGCTGATGGTAGCCGTGTACTCGGCATTCTTTTTGCTAACTGGTACAGTAACGGGAATGAAATTCCAGTGGATAAAGACGAAGCCTTGACTTTCTGGAAGCAAAAATTAGCAGACGTTCGTGACTATGCATCGACTAACCAATGGTTGATGATGAACGGCTGTGACCACCAGCCTGTACAGAGAAATATTAGCGAAGCGATTCGTGTGGCAAACGAACTCTTCCCAGACGTGACCTTTATTCATAGCTCCTTTGACGAATATGTCCAAGCAGTGGAAAGTGCACTTCCTGAACACCTATCAACGGTCACAGGTGAGTTGACCAGCCAGGAAACAGATGGTTGGTACACTCTTGCCAACACCTCTTCTTCACGTATTTACCTCAAACAAGCCTTCCAAGAAAATAGCAACTTGTTAGAGCAGGTTGTGGAACCATTGACTATTCTCACTGGCGGTCATAACCATAAGGATCGATTGACCTATGCATGGAAAGTGCTCTTGCAAAATGCGCCACACGATAGCATCTGTGGATGTAGTATTGACGAAGTTCACCGTGAAATGGAAGTTCGTTTTGCCAAGGTTAATCAAGTCGGAAATTTTGTTAAGAGTAATCTTCTTAACGAATGGAAGGGTAAATTAGCTACCCAAAATGCACAGAGTGAGCATCTGTTTACAGTTGTCAACACAACTTTACATGACAAGGCTGATACAGTTAGTGTTGTAGTGGATGTTGTGACTTGTGATTTTTAAAGAATTGCATCCGACTGAAGGTTACAAGAAAATGGCAGCCGTGACCTTGCCAGATTACCATGTTGAAGATTTGGATGGCCATGTCCTTGAAGCCAAGATTGAAGACTTGGGAGCAAGTTTTGGCTATACTTTGCCTAAGGATAAATTCCGCCAACCATATATTGCACGCCAAGTGCGCGTGACAATCCCAGTCCACCTTGCACCTCTTTCTTGGGCAAGCTTCCAATTGGTCGAAGGTCAAGTAGATCACCGTGATGGTATTTACCAAAATGGAGTCATTGATACCCCATTCGTAACAGTGAGTGTAGACCAAGGAATTACAGTTTACGACAAGACTACGAATGAAGCCTACGAAGATTTCATCCAATTCGAGGATCGTGGAGATATCGGCAACGAGTACATTTACTTCCAGCCGAAAGGAACTGAGCCAATTTATGCTCAATTGAAGGGATACGATGTCCTAGAAAACAATGCTCGCTATGCTAAGGTATTGCTCAAACATGAGTTGACTATTCCAGTCAGTGCAGATGAAAAATTGGATGCAGAACAAAGAGGTATCATCGAGTTTATGAAACGAGATTCAGGTCGTTCAGAAGAGTTGACAACCATTCCTCTTGAAACAGAAATGACTGTCTTTGTGGACAATCCACAAATTCGCTTCAAAACTCGCTTTACTAATACAGCCAAAGACCACCGCATTCGTCTCTTGGTGAAAACTCATAACACTCGTACAAGCAATGATTCTGAAAGTATCTATGAAGTTGTGACAAGACCAAATAAACCAGCCGCTTCTTGGGAAAATCCTGAAAATCCACAACACCAACAAGCCTTTGTCAGCTTGTATGATGATGTTAAAGGAGTGACCGTATCCAATAAAGGATTGCACGAATACGAAATCCTTGGAGACGACACCATGGCTGTAACCCTTCTTCGTGCTTCAGGAGAACTCGGTGACTGGGGTTACTTCCCAACGCCGGAAGCTCAGTGCTTGCGTGATATCGAAGTTGAATTTGCAGTAGAATGTCACCAAGCAGGGGAACGCTTCTCAGCTTTCCGTCGTGCCAAAGCCTTCCAGGTGCCATTTACAGCTCTTCAAGTTGCAAAACAAGAGGGTAGCGTTGCAGCAACGGGTAGCCTCTTTAACCATCCGGCACTGAACTTGCCACAAGTCTGCCCAACAGCCTTTAAGGTGGCTGAAAATGAAGAAGGTTATGTCCTTCGTTACTACAACATGAGTCAAGAAAATATCCGTGTGTCTGAAAAACAACAAACTATTCTTGACTTGTTGGAACGCCCATACCCAGTCCATTCAGGACTATTGGCACCACAAGAAATTCGTACAGAATTGATTCAAAAAGAAGAAATTTAATTTCAAAAAGTAAACATAAACAGAAAGGAGGAGCGAAAAAAAGTAAGAACCAACTGCTGATTCGCTCCCTTTTGCAGGTGAAAGCAATGACCATTGCAACGATTGATATCGGAGGGACTGGCATTAAGTTTGCTAGTCTAACTCCTGATGGAAAGATTTTAGATAAGACCAGCACCCCAACTCCAGAAACTCTAGAAGATTTATTGGCTTGGTTGGACCAACGCTTGTCAGAACAGGACTATCGTGGGATTGCCATGAGTGTTCCAGGAGCGGTCAATCAAGAAACAGGAGTGATCGAGGGAATTAGTGCTATTCCTTACATTCATGGTTTTTCTTGGTATGAGGCCCTTGCTCATCACCAGCTACCTGTCCATCTAGAAAATGATGCCAACTGTGTTGGACTTAGTGAACTGCTAGCTCATCCTGAGATTGAAAATGCAGCCTGTGTTGTCATTGGCACAGGGATTGGCGGGGCCATGATTATCAATGGCAAAATTCACCGTGGTTGCCATGGCTTGGGTGGAGAGTTTGGTTACATGACAACTATCGAACCAGCAGAAAAACTCAATAACTGGTCACAACTAGCTTCTACAGGAAACATGGTTCGTTATGTCATCGAAAAATCTGGTCAAACCGATTGGGATGGCCGAAAGGTTTACCAAGAGGCTGCAGCAGGCAATGCCCTTTGCCAAGAAGCCATTGAACGTATGAATCGTAATCTAGCTCAAGGATTACTCAATATCCAATATCTAATCGACCCAGATGTCATTAGCCTAGGTGGCTCTATCAGTCAGAACCCAGATTTTATCAAAGGGGTGCAAAAAGCGGTAGACGTCTTTGTGGAAAGATATGAAGAGTATACAATTGCGCCAGTGATCCAAGCTTGTACCTATCAGGCAGATGCCAATCTCTACGGTGCCCTTGTCAACTGGTTACAGGAGGAGAACCAATGGTAAGTTTTATCGGACTTAGTCCCAAACAAGCCCAAGCTGTTGAAGCATTAAAAAATCACATTTCTCTATCAGATGTAGAGGTGGCAGTCGCTCAGTCTGATCAAACCTCCATCTCTATCAAGGGAGAGGGTGGTCACTATCAATTGACCTACCGTAAACCTCATCAACTCTACCGTGCTTTATCTGTGCTAGCAACAGCTTTAGCAGAAGGCGACAAGGTCGAGATTGAAGAACAGGCAGCATACGAAGATTTAGCCTATATGGCTGACTGTTCGCGTAATGCAGTACTCAATGTCGCATCAGCCAAACAGATGATTGAAGTCTTGGCTCTCATGGGTTATTCAACCTTTGAGCTCTATATGGAAGACACCTATCAGATTGAAGGACAACCCTATTTGGTTATTTCCGTGGGGCTTATTCGGCTGAAGAATTACAGGAAATCGAAGCCTATGCCCAGCAGTTTGACATGACTTTTGTACCTTGTATTCAGACCTTGGCCCACTTGTCAGCCTTTGTCAAATGGGGCGTCAAAGAAGTCCAACAACTCCGTGATGTAGAGGACATTCTCCTCATCGGTGAAGAAAAGGTTTATGATTTGATTGACGGCATGTTTGCGACTTTGTCTAAGCTACAAACACGCAAGGTCAATATCGGCATGGACGAAGCTCACTTGGTTGGTTTGGGACGCTACCTCATCTTAAACGGTGTTGTGGATCGTAGCCTCCTCATGTGTCAACATTTGGAGCGCGTGCTGGATATTGCAGACAAGTATGGTTTCCACTGCCAGATGTGGAGCGATATGTTCTTCAAACTCATGTCAGCAGATGGCCAGTACGACCGTGATGTGGAAATTCCAGAGGAAACGCGCGTTTATCTTGACCGTCTCAAAGACCGTGTGACCTTGGTTTACTGGGATTATTATCAGGATAGCGAAGAAAAATACAACCGTAACTTCGGTAATCACCACAAGATTAGCCAGGATATTGCCTTTGCAGGTGGTGCTTGGGAAGTGGATTGGTTTCACACCACACAACCATTTCAGTCGTCTCATCGCTATCGAAGCAAACAAAGCCTGCCGTGCTAATCAGATCAAAGAAGTCATCGTGACTGGATGGGGAGACAATGGTGGCGAAACAGCCCAGTTCTCTATCTTACCAAGTTTGCAAATTTGGGCAGAACTCAGCTACCGAAATGATTTAGAGCATTTGTCAGCTCACTTCAAAACCAATACAGGTCTATCCGTTGAGGACTTTATGCAGCTTGATTTGGCCAATCTTTTACCAGACCTACCAGGAAATCTGAGTGGGATTAACCCCAACCGATATGTCTTTTACCAGGATATTCTTTGCCCAATTCTTGATAAGCACATGACTCCTGAACAGGACAAGCCTCACTTTGCCCAGGCAGCTGTGACTCTTGTTGCTATCAAAGAAAAAGCAGGTACCTACGCTTATCTTTTCGAAACTCAGGCTCAGTTGAATGCTATTTTAAGTAGCAAAGTGGATGTGGGACGACGCATTCGTGAGGCTTATCAAGAGGATGATAAAGACAGCTTGCAACAAATCGCTAGAGAAGAACTGCCAAAACTCAGAAGTGAGATTGAAAACTTCCACAAGCTCTTTAGCCACCAATGGTTGAAAGAAAACAAGGTCTTTGGTTTGGATACAGTAGATATCCGCATGGGTGGACTCTTGCAGCGGATCAAGCGAGCAGAAAGTCGCATTGCAAACTACCTAGCAGGCGAAATCTCTCGTATTGACGAACTAGAAGTAGAGATTCTTCCATTTACTGACTTCTACGCAGACAAGGACTTTGCGGCAACAACAGCTAACCAGTGGCATACCATCGCGACAGCTTCAACTATTTATACAACCTAGAAAAACTCTATTCAGGAAGAAAGTTTCTCGTGAAACCTATTCTTATA
>BNJU01002326.1_pt1 | contig 20425 bp, 20 predicted proteins | sample 8539281 | NCBI WGS metagenome assembly BNJU01 (sample SAMD00202456, study PRJDB9452) | human saliva metagenome | isolation source: human saliva | place: Japan
TTGGCCTGATGACTGATTTGGGCTTCATAAAAGCATAAAAAGTGTCAAAGCAAGTAGCTTTGACACTTTTTATATCCTTTTTAAGTCTTAAAGAGCCTGCTCAAGCTTGCTATCAATATGTGCAATAGCATGGCTTTCCAAGTGAGCGAATGAATCGAGAATATCCTTAACATTCTTCTCTTCCTCTACTTGCTCATCAATATACTTTGCAATAAAATTCTGTGATGCGCGGTCCTTCTCCTCATCAGCAACATCTGCCAACTTGTTGATAAGTTCTGTAACCTTCTGCTCATGCGCAAATGTATCTACAAAAGCCTCCTTAGCGTCTGTCCAACTTGTCTTAACGGCATCGATACTGGTAAGGATAACCTCACCACCACGATGAAGAACAAACTGAGCCATATCCATTGCGTGCTGTCTCTCCTCTTCAGCCTGCTTGTACATCCAGCTTGAGAAGCCCTTCCAGCCTTCCTTACGGAACCAGCATGACATCTGTAAATAGAGATTTGATGACCACATTTCTGCCACAATCTGCGCATTGAACGCATCCTGCATCTTCTTTGATATATTCATTTCTTGTTCTTTTTAATTAGTAATTAATTACTTACTTCGTTAGTCACTAATAATAATTCCGACTGCAAAGTTACAACATTATTGTTATTTTTCCAAATTATCAGCCCAAAAATATGATTTTTTCACATGCTTATTAAACTCATATCACACATCTATTTTATCATCCCAGCTATATTTATACTCTTTTTTTAGGTGATATGTTATTGCCCCCCACATGTCGTGCTGATGGTAAACACCAATGGTGCTGAGCACTAATTAAGTTGCTATATATTGCTATGAAAAAAAGTGTATTTTTTTATATTATTGGGATGAGGTCTACCCCAAACGAGAATACAAACGTATTTCATCTTACTTTTTATATATCAAAAAGATTTGCATCAAAGCGGTTACTAAAAAGTAAACCTGAACTTTGATACAAATCTTTGTTTTCTATACTTATCTTTATAAACGCATTCTCGTTCTACAAAAGATTATTCAATTACTACAGTTGTCCAACCATGCTTATCTTCTATCGTGCCATACTGAATACCACGGAGGGTTTCATAAAGCTTGGTAGACCATGGTCCTGGTTTGTCACCAAAACTATAAACCTTACCCGTCTCCGTATCATCAAGATGTGATATCGGAGAGATAACTGCTGCTGTACCACAAGCACCAGCTTCTTCAAAGCTATCCAATTCATCTTCTGAAATAGGGCGACGCTCTACCTTCATTCCAAGGTCTTCAGCAATCTGCATCAGACTCTTGTTCGTTATAGATGGCAAGATAGAACTTGACTTAGGAGTAACGTAAGTATCATCCTTGATACCAAAGAAGTTGGCTGCACCACACTCGTCAACATACTTCTTCTCCTTTGCATCCAAATAGAACTCTGATGCATAACCTTGCTCATGTGCACGACGATTTGCTCTAAGTGATGCAGCATAGTTACCACCAACCTTATACATACCAGTTCCCAATGGGGCAGCACGGTCAACATCACGAACAATAACATAAGGATTAGCACAGAAGCCACCCTTAAAGTAAGGACCAACAGGGGTAACAAAGATTAAGAAGCAATATTCCTCTGCTGGACGAACACCCACCTGAGCAGATGTACCAATTAACAACGGACGAATATAGAGTGAAGCACCACTCTCGTAAGGTGGGATATATTCTTGATTAAGACGAACAACTTTTTTAACCATTTCTGCAAACAACTCTGTTGGTACTTCTGGCATTACAATACCACGACTTGTATTCTGCAAACGTTTTGCATTTTCTTCTACACGAAAAACACGCACTTTACCATCTGGACAACGATATGCCTTCAATCCCTCAAAAGCCTCTTGACCATAGTGAAGACAAGTTGCTGCCATGTGAAGTTTAAGATACTCATCTGAACTGACTTCTACCTCACCCCACTTACCATTGCGATAGTAACAGCGAACATTATAATCAGTTGGCATATAGCCAAATGATAAACTTGACCATTCTATATTCTTCATATTATTTTCGTGTTAAGTTATTATTCATGACAATTATCTACAAAAAGTAAACAAAATATTCTTACCATGCAACCAAATAACAAGTTAATTAAACTTACATTTCGTTTTCTAAATAAGAAAAAAAGAGAATTATTGCTTTTCTAAAAGCTTTTGAATCTCGTTGTCGGTACGCTTAAGTTTTTGTTTACAGAGCTTTACTAACTCTTGAGCTTCTTTTAATTGGGCAGCCATAGAGTCTATATCAAGTTCTCCACGTTCCATTTTTATCTACAATAGCTTCCAATTTATGAACTGCTTCTTCGTATTTTTATTTCTTTTCATTGCCTTTTTTTACATTTATAATATATGGAATAATATGCTCTTTTAGGATAAACGTTCCACCTTACTCTCTACCTCGCCAGTCTCAAAACGTGTTGTTATCGTATCACCTATCTTTAAGTCTTTAGCGTTACGAATTGTCTTACCATTACACAATGTAATACTGTACCCACGCTTTAAGAGTAAAGAAGGATCAAGTAACCTTGCTCGCTGCTCAAGTATATCGAGTCGATGCTGCTCAACAGACAACTTATTTTGCAGTGTCAGTAACATACAATTTTGTAACGTGCTTAAATGAAATTCTGCCTGTTTTATAGTTTCATTCATTCTCATCACCAGACGTTGAGATAAGCCTTCAAGCCAAGCCTCCTGCTTTGTACGAACCACAGAAAACAATACTGGAATATGTGAACCAATATGTTGAATACGCATTTTCTCAACCTCTAAAGCTTTCTTGACACCATCGACTATCGCAGCTTGTGCATTTTCAACTCTCATCAACGTTGAAGCAAGATGGTCTATGAGATAAGCAGCAGCGGCAGTTGGTGTCTTCACACGTTGAAACGATACCATATCCAAGATGCTTTCATCACGTTCGTGCCCAATACCTGTTATAATTGGTAATGGAAAGTTTGCCACATTCTCAGCAAGATTCAAGGTATCAAAACCGCTAAGGTCGGCTGTTGCGCCACCACCACGAATGATAATAACACAGTCGAAATCTTCTTCACGACTATTGATTTGATTCAAAGCGTTTATTATACTCTGCTCAACAGAGTCGCCCTGCATAATAGCAGGAAACAATTCTACGTGGAAATAGAGTCCATACTCATTAGTTTCTAACTGATTACAGAAGTCACCATAACCAGCAGCGGTCTCAGAAGAGATTACAGCTATACGCTGAGCAAACATCGGAAGACAAAGTTCTTTTTGCAAATCAAAGACTCCTTCTGCCTTAATTGACGGATAATCTCTTGCCGTTTACGCATCATATCACCCATCGTATACTCAGGATTGATATCATCAACTATCCAAGAGAAGCCATACTGAGGATGAAATTGAGCATGAACTTGTAACATTACCTTCATTCCTGCTCGTATTTCCTGACCTGTAATACGAATAAAAGCTGGCTTAATAAGTGTCCAAATGTTGCTCCAACACTTTGCTGAAGCACGTGCTATAGGTACATTGCTACCTTCATTCTTCTCAATCAGCTCCATATAACAGTGTCCACGATTCTCACGGGCCTCAGACAATTCTGCTTCCACCCAATAAGGACGTGACAGAGTTGCTTCTATCACATCTGCTACAAGACTGTTTAATTCAAATAACGAAAGTGCTTTGGTCATTTTTTAGAAATATTTGTTTCACTAACCACTACTGATTATAACGAGTTGCAGACTGATAGGCTGACCAAAAGTCAGGTATACCATATCCCATTATATTGTCAGGAGATTGACAATTATTTCCCGATTGACGAACAATATCTAATATCTCTTTTGCTGATTTATTAGGACATGCCTGCCACAAACAGGCAATCATACCAGCTATGAGTGGACAAGCGAATGACGTTCCATTGTCTGGTATGATATATCCCCTACCCGATACGACATTTGTTGGACATCCATAAGCCATTACATCTGGCTTAATGCGTCCATCAGCTGTAGGTCCTATCGATGAAAAAGGAGCATTAACTTTATCAAGAGTAACCGCTCCCACGGTAAGAATATCATGAGCATCAGCAGGAACATTAATCTTCTTCCAAGTTCCCATACCATCGTTACCAGCACTATTTACAAGTATCATTCCCTTACTCGCCAAACGAGATGCTGCTTCAGAAATCGCTGCAGTTCGTCCATTTAGATCTAAGTAACGATAGTTCATTGTCTTATCATCAAAGCCGTGATAGCCCAAAGATGAACTAATGATATCAACACCTACAGAATCAGAAAACTCAACTGCAGCTATCCAAAAATCTTCTTCTGCAGGGCTTTCTGTCGAATAGTCTTCCGTACGAAGCAACCAGAAATCAGCTTTAGGAGCAGTACCCACAAACACCGTAGGCTGGTTCATCGCTATTGTTGACAAAGTCTTGGTACCATGATCCATCTCTTTATAAACATCATTATCGTACCCTGCAACAAAGTTATGTGTACCTTTTATATTGAGATTCCTAAAGGCAGCAATCTTATCCACATTCATAAAGCCTGCATCCAACACTGCGATAGTCATGCCTTGTCCCATAAAACCAAGGTTGTGCAGCTTTCTACCATTCAAACTCTCAATTTGCCCCTTACCCATACCATAATAGTCGTGAACCGTAGAATCAAGAGATTGAAGTTCAGAATTATAACGAACACGTTGAGAAAGTGGACGGATAGAGTCTGGAGAGACAAATACCAGCTTACTATCTTTCACAAAAGACAATACTTTTAAGTCTTCTAACGTTTGACGATTATTGCCACGCACAAGAACAGAGTTATTCCATTTACTCACAGCAACAACCTTACCACCTCTCTTCTTTATCTGTTGAATATAATCAGGTGATACTGGTAGATCTGTCGAATCAAGCTTTTAATCCCTGACGTTCACGTCGAAGAGAGAAGCTTTTGATAGAAATTTCTCTGGTTTATCCAAGGAATAAGGTGTTCCATTCTTATCTTTTAAAGTAACACGGAACATATAACACTTTCCTCCTGGGTAACTTATCAAGCCACCACTCTTATTAGAAGCTAATAAAGTAGCGCTGACCAGTATAAATAGGAATATAATATAATTTCTGAGATAAGTTTGTTTCATAATCTGCAAACTTACACAAAATAATTGAATTATACCGCAGATATAAAAAGAAATTAGATAAATAAAAAGGATTTCCTTTATTAGGAAATCCTTCTTGTACACCCTTAGGGATTCGAACCCTAGACCCACTGATTAAGAGTCAGTTGCTCTACCAACTGAGCTAAGGGTGCATGCTAAACGAAAAGACTTGGGTTAGAAATCAATTCTTGTACACCCTTAGGGATTCGAACCCTAGACCCACTGATTAAGAGTCAGTTGCTCTACCAACTGAGCTAAGGGTGCTCATTTCGTTTTTTGCGAGTGCAAAGGTATTACTTTTTTTGCGAATTAACCAAACTTTTTCTATCTTTTTTTAGTCATAAATCAGTCGATAATATTATGCCATCAGGCTGAAAGTTTAGTATAACTACATGATAATATGAGAATTACAAAATGACATAGTTCTAAAAAGGAAACAATTATTTTTTTATGTATTTATAATTATCTTTCGCTCCAGATAAGTAAATTCAGACGCCTTTGATGCCTAATCAACTATATAATTTAACCCAATTCGATCATTAGAGCCTAAACATATTTTGTTTTATTATCGAGCAGATTGTTTGGCTTTGGAACGCAGGCGTAGCGGGCTACGTCAAGTTAAAAAGACGGACAAGATGCCGATAAGAAAATAAAAGATGTTAGGAAACAACACAAAAACAAGAATTCCTGAAACATTGTGGTCTAATGACCGATTTGGGTTTAAACAAAATGAGGATGAGACCTACAACAGTTTTCATCCTCATAATATCGTTTTATAATGATTTCTCTATTATATATTATACTGATGCAAATCAACAAACTTACCACGCTGGCGACGCTCATCAATCATACGTTGTAGCTTTGCCTTGCGATGTGGCGCAATCCATTTCTTCGCAAAAATGTTAGGAATAGCAACACCAAGAGCAATACAAACTAAGACTAACGAACCATTGATTGCAAAAGACATAGCATGCGTTACTTCTCCAACAACACCCTGCATCCCCATAAAACCATAAAGTGCACGATACATTAACACACCTGGAACAATAGGGATAACAGCAGGAATAGTGATACACTGATGTGGTGTATGGAGGATATGGACAGCCTTAATATTAATGATAGATATCAATGCCGAGCCACAAAGTGAACCAACAACTATTCCAAGTCCAAGACCAGCATTTCCTGTTGAAGGGTCAAGGAAAACGAAGTTACGCGTACAAACACAGATTATACCTCCAACCGCAATCCAAGGCATTAAACGATATGGAATATTATAAATCGTTGCAAAGCCCATAGCAGAAATTGCAGCAGCAACAGCATAGACATAGAAAGAGTGATGAGGAATAGTAGGGAGGTCTTTTGCAAAACCATCAAAGCTACCACATTTAATTGCCAACATAATACCAAATGACATTGCTATGACAATAAGAAGCGTATTCATTGCACGGACTAATCCCGTGTTTATATGATTGTCTAACAAGTCATTAACAGCGTTTATTAAAGGGACTCCTGGAACAATATAAAGGGCACAAGCTAAGAGTGGATGCCAAGGAGTTTCTGTAAACAGAATTGGACGAAGGAACTCTGGTAGCGCTGCTTGAACGGTAGGTGTAGAGAGAAAAGACGACAACCATGCAAGAATTGTACTAACAAAAGCCGCAACAGCAAAGTTAGCATAAAGATTAGAACCTGAATGATTCAAGAACATACGAAGACGATTACCCAATATAGCGGCAATAGAAGCATAGAAGAAAGCTGTCCAATCACAACCGAACTGAATACAGAATCCACCACAAGCAAGTCCTGCGCCAATAGCAATTATCCAATCCTTGTAATAGTGTTTACCATTAGCAATCTTCTCAAGTTCCTCTTCATACTTGTCTAACGAATAGTCCTTTTGAATAGCACGCCATGAGAGTTTTGAAACTTCCTGAATAGCAAGCATATTAATTACATGCTTATCACAACGCTGCATCTTAGAAAAACTATGATATTCGTCACTAACATTCACCTGCAACATATAATAATCAATGTTCATGTGCAGATTCTCTTTGGGAAGTCCCAAATAAGCTGCTGTACGCTCCATATTTCGCTTCACACGACTCGTATCAGCAGAACTTTCCATAAGAATTTGCCCTGTACGAAGGAGCAAATCGAGTTTTTCTACGAAGGGTTTTTCTTGGAACAATCCATCTGTTTTTTTCGTCCATACAAAACAATCTTTTAAACTTTAAAAACTTTTGCAAAGGTACAATTTATTATCCGTATAGGAAAAATTACGCTGCTAAAAATCAAATCTTTAGCTTAATAATTATAGAACTTTGTTCTCAATAGTAAAAAGCCCATCAGACTTTTCGAGTAATACTACTATAGATTTTTACGACGCAAACCTCTACTCTCATTTAGGCTTATTCGTGACCAACATGTTTTCTTATGCTTAGTAAATCTGTACATCGTAACCGTCCGCACCATTGGTGTTCATCGTCCGCACAACATGTGCTAACCCTCCGCACCAAATCATTTCACAAACAGTAAAATACGGATTATTAGAAGTTTGAGTAGGTATATCAAAGAGTCGATGAATAAAAACAAACGTGTTGCTTTCCTTCTCTTTATCCTCCAATGCCCAAAGAATCTTCTATCAATGCTGCAACGATAACAATTTTCTCGTAGAAAACGAAGTGGACGAGAAGAAATCCTAACTATAAACTTTAAGTTTCTTACATCTTCGTTAGGAAATCTCTTCAAAGCCGTTTTTCATTGAGGTATTTATGGTGACAACATTCTGGTAATCAAAGTCTTTATATAGGATAAATCAATTTTAATGGAGTGTTGTAACTATGAAAATAAAGCTTCTCAAATAGCCATAAGATACAATTTGATACAATAAAACAAAAACCTCAAAAAAATAAATTCCGATTTCTTTGGATTTCTCAAGAATGTTATATACATTTGCCAATGTGGGTATAACTAATAACAGGCTTATGGTCGTAACTCATTCTTTGAATGGATTTCACTCTCCGTCTACGGAATATATCCTTCTTATTCGTGGCGTTTGAGTGTTGGCTGAAATTAGGGCAAGATAATTTCAGCCATAAGCATTTATTGCACATTCTGAGTTATCCACTTTTTCTAATTGGGCAAAAAGAAGGGGGTTGCCATAAATTTCGTTAAAACAACGTCTGATATGATAAGAGAATTAAATAAATCAAAAAGAGATAATGACAAAATCACAGAATTGTCAATTTTCTCACATGGTACAGCGAGCAATGTTGCATTTGGATATGAAAATACAGGGGTTGAATATACCGATATAGAAAATCCTACAAATATGAATAACTATAATATAGGACAGTTAAGCCGTGAAGATTTTGCGAATAATGCAAGGATAGATTTATATTCATGTAATTCTGCTTCGTTGTTTGGATTTGGAAAGAAAACTTTTGCTACAACTGATGCAATGATAAAAGCTGTAGATATAGGACGAAGTTTTGCAGAGCAATTATCATTACAAAGTGGAGTTAGGGTCACAGGTGTTGTCGGAAGAACGGATTACTCGCCTGTAATTAGTGGACAATTACCAACTTTAGGTGGTATGGATGGCCCAAATAGTCCTTCTGTACGTGATTGAAGTAGCGCAATTCGTTTGAATTTTACTCCAACAAGGAAGAAATAATGGAAAAAATATATTCTTTGTTATTACTTATAATATTTACATCTTGTTCGGTATCGCCTAATTCTACCCCCAACAGCAGAAAAGGTGATATCGTGCAAGATGCGGATATTACAATGATTGATAGTTCTTTTAATATTAAATACTATTCTGGTGGTAAACGTTATTTAGAGGATTATATTACTGTCGGTAATGGAAGAATAGTGTTTAGTAAACGTTGGTCATGTTTGATTAGCATAAGTGTACAAAATATTATAGAAGGGCAGGATACAATAGAACGGGTATATCACTTTGACGATGAAACGCATAGATTATCGCATTCCTTTACAAAAAAATTCAGAATAAGCTCCATGGAATGGCAGTATATTATACAGATTCAGGAGAAGTGGAAAAAAACTTGTATATTATGATGAGGAGGGAGAACCGACTGAGTTAGACAAAAAAAGTTTCTGTATCATTAATCAAAAAGGGCTTGTCAGGAAACTATATATAACAATATTGATTCATTGAAAATTGTAGGAATAAATAAGAAATCTTTTAACAAAGTTTCTATAGATTACTACAAACGAAAAGGGAAAAAGGCATTTTGTTTATAGGAACATTATGCTTTGTTATAGGTCGGAAAGGAACTTTGGAAGCTATCTTTACACAATGTAGTAGGCGTGGCTCCCATTTTTTTAAATGTGGAGAGGGTTATTATTTTGATTCTGTAAATCATTATTTGCAGTCAATCAAGAAATACGAAAATAATATGCAATATGGAAAAATCCTGTATCTTGATAAAGATGGGATTATTGAAAAAATTAGCTATATACACAACAAGTAATGGCTTCACCTACGACGCTTTGGGCAACGTGGTGACGAAGCAGACAGCCAACCTCAAAAAGGAGGGCAAGACCATCAATTACGAGTACGATTACGGACGTCTGACGGCAATCAACTATCCCGACCATCCAGAAAACAACGTGAAGTACCACTATGGTGGTATCAACTCTTCTTACAACCGTATCGGCAGATTGATGCTTCGCAAGGACGGAAGTGGTGCTATCGAGTATTACTACGGTAAGATGGGTGAGGTCTTGAAGACGGTACGCACGCTGATTGTGCCTAATCAGGCAGTGGCAACCTACGTAACACAGTGGAAGTATGACAGCCATAACCGCCTATTGGAAATGATTTACCCCGATGAGGAGAAGGTAACCTACGGCTACAACCTCGGTGGAAAGGTAGACCACGTGCGCGGTTACAAGGCTTATTTTAATACTTGAATTATTCTATTTATGTACAAAAATCAGTTATGGCAGTGTTATTCAATTTGTATACTATGAGGAAGATTTTTTTATCGACTACTTTGATAATATTAATTATAAATGCTTTGTCTTCATGTAATTGTTTTTATAAACGAAAGACTTTAAGAATTGCAAATAGTATATCTGCAGCAGAATCTCAAGGTCGAGGTGCGCTTGTGTCTATATATAAAACGGATAGAACTGCAATAGTATTTGATAGTATATGTATTCACATAAAAGGATCATTTGTAGAGCATCCGTATAATTACAGAGATTACAATAGTGAAACATTAATAGTTGATAGAGATAGCTACCAATTTATAATTATTTTTATCAGGTAGTGATAACTTGCAAAAGCAAAGGTTATGGAGAAACTTGGGAAATAGATAACATTCCTGCATTTGAAGCACCGTACACTCTTAATTATTATTTTTGAAAGGAAAAATTCCACCCGATACCATTGTGGTTACAATCTATGACATTCGTGATTTACCCTAAGAAAAAAAGTTATAAAAGGAAATATCTTTTTACAAAGCACAGGAGAAATAGTTGCACAGGAGAAATGTGGGGAGCAATTATTCCTAAAATATCTTATTTAAAAAAAGGATTATTAAGGAGACTCTAAGACTATGTTCAAGTCAGAATAAGGTGCTAAGTATTGGGAAAATAAACAATGATTATGGAAAAATTTTATTGTAGAATCTGTGGGTATAGATTAGGTTTTGAGCCATGGGGAGATGACGGAAAAACTCCAACCTATGAAATATGTCCTTGTTGTGGTGTTGAGTTTGGTAATGAAGATTGCACAATTAAATCAATTAAGGAATATAGAGAGGGTTGGATAAAGTCTGGTTGCAAATGGTTTGAACAGAGTAAACGCGCCACAACGTGGTCATGGGAGAATCAGCAAAGACATCTCCCCAAAAAGTTTAGATAATTATTTTCGGTAATGCTTCAAATCGGGAGTTATTGTGATAATCATCTGATTATCAATGTGATTTTTAAAAGATTAGGCGCAAAGGCAGGGAAAAGACTCTCTGCCTTTTGCCATATTTGTAACCAAAACAAAGAAAAAATAATCTTACAAGAACGCTTCGCACTTTACGCTCCAGATTAAGAGTTGAGTTTCAATGTCCGCATTGCCACTCAAACAATATTATCAAAGGTGGTAAAAGTAGTATAGGTAAACAACGCTACCGATGTAAGAATTGCCAGAACCGTTTTATTACCGTCTACAACATACAAAGCCTATCTTCCTAACATTGATAACTGACCAAAGAGGGATTGGGCAATCACAGCACGATACTAACATTGGGTATTATGATTTATCAGCATTCATTCTTGTTTACTCTCAAGAGATTTTGTCAGTAGCACTGCTTACTGTTGCAGTCTGATGAGAGTTTGGTAATAGGTTTCGAGTTTTCCAAGCAGTCGTTGAGCACTGGCGACAGAATGATTAATTATTGAGGACTTTCACGACTTCGTTGTACAGAATACCTATCTTATGAGTCAAGACAACGATTTCTAATAGTTCTCTAAGTAAGTTTCTTTTAAAGAGTCTTCCGTGATGAGCTTAAAGTCTTCGTCCAAGAGCCTTGCTCGGATTATAAACTTTGAGTTTCTTACATCTTCGTTTAGGAAATCTCTTCAAAGCCGTTTTTCATTGAGGTATTTATGGCGACAACATTCTGGTAATCAAAGTCTTTATATAGGATAAATCGAGTTTAATGGAGTGTTGTAACAATGAAAATAAAGCTTCTCAAATAGATATAAAATGCAATATGTGCAATAAAACAAATAATCTTCAAAATAAATTCCGATTTCTTTGGATTTCTCAAGAATGTTATATACATTTGCCAATGTGGAAATCATCCGCTTACAGTGGACGTCAACAGCATGTATTCTCGCATTGCTACGATGCCGATAGCGAGCGTATGGTGAAAACGAGTGGCGAGCATGAAGCCATCTATGTGAATTATCGTGCAAGTCGAGTACAATACTAAGCTTGCTTCAGTGATGACTATTAATGGCACAAAGGATTTAGGAAAATAGAAAAGGGCATCAAGTGAGAATGGAAAGCAAGCGTTTAATGATAGGCATAGTAATTTTGATGCAGCTTACTCTGTAGCACTAAAGGATATTACAAATGCGATAGAAAAATCGAAAGAATCAAAACAAGAAGAATGAAATATTTAGTTGTTATTTGCATGTTTGCCTGTTTTTTTTATGACATCATGTATGATACAAACAGGCTGGGATTATTTTGTACAAGGGAAAATAAATAATTACCAAGTAATCAAATGTACTCCTAATAGTTTGTTTTCACAGAGCAACATAGAGTCAGATATTAAATTATCTGACTCTATGAAAGTTTATTTTGGGGTCAGTCCTAAAATCCAGTTGCAAGTCTATACTCTTAAGCACACAATTTCATAAGTATTTATTACCTTTGCATCATGAAGAATCACCAATTATTGCGTTGCATCTTTCCAGATGTACTTGCCGACTACTTTGATGTTGTCGATATTCAAGAGAGTGTTTCGCAGATTGACTTTTGGCTTGACGAGCGTAACTTTATGGAAAAGTCAGACCATAAGTTAGGCACTGTAAGCAGTTATGGTTTTACCAGCGAGCGTGTTATTCAGGACTTTCCCCTTCGTGGAAAAGCAGTTTACCTCCATGTTCGCCGTCGCAAGTGGCGTGACAGTTCCAACGGAGATATATTTACTTATTCATATGATGATTTGACGGCTGAGGGCAGTAAACTATCTCCCGAGTTCGTTTCTTTTTTAAAAGAATAGAATTGAGTCCACTGCAGAGAGCATCGCAAGCATTGGTGCGCACTATGGCGTAAATGGCAAGCTGTTATCCACACAGTACAAGGAACATTTCAGTGATTATCGTAGTTGGGATCAGTTGGGACATGCTCAAGACTGGCTATTGTTTGAAGATAATATAGGAGAGAGTCTAAGTATTGATGAGACCTGTCTAAGCAGTGGCGAGGTTTATACTTTTCTGACCAACAAGGCGGGAAAGGGCAGAAAAGGGACTTTGGTAGCTGTGGTTAAAGGGACCAAGGCAGAGGACGTCATTCAGGTTCTCAAGAAGATAGACCAGTCTAAACGGAAGACTGTTAAAGAGATAACACTCGACTTATCTTCTTCTATGATGCACATAGCCCGTGCCGTTTTTCCCAAAGCACTCATTACCAATGACAGATTTCATGTGCAGAAACTATATTATGATGCTCTGGATGACATGCGTATCGCTTACCGATGGATGGCAAGAGATAAAGAGAATGAGGAGATAAAAGAGGCTAAATGTAAGGGAAAGGAATATATACCATTTAGATACAGCAATGGTGACACGCGTAAGCAGTTGCTCGCCAGAGCAAAGTTCATATTGACCAAGCATAAGACCAAGTGGACTGAAACACAGAAAGGTAGGGCACAAATCATCTTTGAACATTATCCGACATTGAAAAAGGCATATGATTTGGCTATGAAACTTACAGATATTTATAACATCAAGAGCATCAAGGATGCTGCAAGGCTGAAGCTGGCAAAATGGTTTAATGAGGTTGAAGAACTCGGAGTGGACAATTTCTACACGGTGATTGACACGTTTGAAAATCATTATCAAACCATACTCAATTTCTTTGTAAACAGAGCTACGAATGCAAATGCCGAGTCATTCAATGCTAAAGTTAAGGCATTCAGGGCACAGTTCAGAGGAGTCACAGATATTCCTTTCTTTTTATATAGACTTATGAAATTGTGTGCTTAAGAGTATAGGCTTGCAACTGGGTTTAGGACTGACCCGAAAAAACGAACCACAACTATTGATGTGCTGACAAAGTTATAGAAATAAAAAAGACTCTCAATACTGAGAGTCCTTTGAGGTGCCTAGCGGAATCGAACCGCTCTACATGGTTTTGCAGACCATTGCCTAACCTCCCGGCCCAAGCACCATTCTATTACAAATCATAATTGCAATTTGCGAGTGCAAAGATAATCAATTATTTCGGTTTAACCAAACAATTCAGAAACTTTTTTCAATAAAGATTACGTAAAATCTTCTTCATGTAAGATACCAAGAATCTTTCACAGACATCGAGCAAAAAGATAAGTTCAAGTAATCCTATTGATAGGTTTCTTAAATGAAACTATTTAAAACAAGCGGGCTTCTTACGACCTTCCAATTTCTGCTTTTTCTTTAACTGATCATGAATGGCACAACCCGAGCATCCATGGCATGGATCACTTGCTGCTCGAAACGATTGCCACGTACGATAAACCACATAGCCTATAGCTGATAAAATTACTATGGCTAAGACAACATACTGCCACATCTTCTCCTCCTTATTCTACTTTTCACACTGGAGTATCGGTAGTATCTTCCGTAAAGATATCTTCTGTTACCTCCATCTCATCATTATCAAACCACTTTGACAGCTTTTCGCGTGCCTGCTTTTTCATATCATCATCAACAGAAGACCACACCTTATTTAATACGTAAAGCAAACACCAAGGTCGTCTGATAGTCCTGCAATAGGAATAGCATCAGGCACAGCATCAAGCGGTGAGATGAGATAACCCAATGCACCAATGATAATAGCCTTATCCTTAAGTGACACCTTATCACTTTGTATCAAATAATACAAAATCAATGCCACATATACCAATTTTGCACCAGCACGCTTTGCTACACGTTGAATCTTATCAAAGAAACCCTGCTGGGTAAACTTATCTTTATACTTTTGAAAATCAGGTAATTCCATACTACAACTAAATCATTAATAAACTTACTTGAAATCCATAACTCGGTCTACATAAGCCTTCGCCTCTGGATAGTCTTGATTAGCACGACGTATCTTGTTACGCACTAAAACCTTCATCATTACCCTATAAAGAAGGAAGAGAACCAAGCCAACACCGATAGCAGCCAACACATTCAGTATCCCTTTAAAAGGGAGCGAATCGTCTGGAAATGCCGACATTATCAATATCGGTAAGCACAAAAGGAAGCCCGCTATAGTATAACGTGACCGCTCTGTACCCTCACTGTCCAAAGCCGCTTGGTAATCAAAAAGATAATTAGAAAGTTCCTCCTCACTAACATTATCTGGTAACTGAGGGAAACCCACTTCGTCTTTATGGTTTCTGATTTTATTTTCTACAGTGTGTTGAAAATCATCCAACACAGTTACATACTGTTCTTCCAAATCTTTCATGATTTTCCTATATTTTTATATTAATAAAAAACTCCCAACTCTCCTCCATCATTCCAAACAGAATGTGAGAAGATGGGCGTATATGAAAGAAAAATAAAACAGTGTTCCTATAAGCCGGGTTCTGTTTCTTCCTCATCTTTCGATAATAGGAAGATGCCTGTCATTTATCTATATTACAAGTCACCTTGCAATTAAAGCATTCTACCCTCCGTTGTGCTTACGCTTGGGCGGGCTACCCTCAAACAACGGTTTACATGAACTTGCAGCTCCTGAACGGTACAGCCAGACGATCACCCGCCTGCTGGTAGTCTCTTACACCACCTTCTCACCCTTACCACACATTACTGCATGGCGGTTATTTTCTTCTGCCTACATCTACTGTCACCAATAGCTTCTATTTTCGGAAGCAGGATGCCCTATGCTGCCCGGACTTTCCTCTCGCATCCATTACAGATGCCAGCGACAGAGCCGGAACACTGCCTTATCAGAATGCAAAGATAATGGAAAACATGGAAAAGCCAAAATATTTCAATGATAATCTAAACTTAGCCAAGAAAAGAGGTAGTATAAAAAGACTGAAAGAAGTTATTGTGTGAACCTAAACACATAGACTTTAAGATAATTATAACAACATAATAGAATATCAAGCTATAAACAAGATTCTAAAAGCTACCTATACACCTATTATACCTATGCTTTACGCATTATAAAACAATGCTTTACACATTAGAGTGTACCGTTACAAAAATTATTTTTCATGATAATAAATATTTCTTTTTCATAAAAAAATAATCACAACATACAGTAGTTTTAGCATCTCTGCCATACCTTTAAGTGGATATAACTATTAAATAACACACTCACCAAAAAGTCCTCTCCAAAGAGTGGAATTACATCAACCATATGATACGACGACTTACATTTCCTTTCATTTTGTCAACTTATCAAAACAATAAGCTGACAAATAGGAACAAAATAACTACCCAAAAACAAATAAATGCAAAATTTACATCACATCAGATTAATAGTCGTTAAGTGTTAATTTTTTTAATTGTTAAAATCGGATAAAGATAACTGACAAAAATGTCGGTTTTACAAAATTTGCTCCTATATTTGCATTCTAAAATATGTCAACAAGACATTTACAAATAATGACGGCTTGACACAAAAAAACGTAATTAACGAACAAATAATTAAGAATATGAAGAATTTATCAAAGTATTTGGCAGGCGCGGCATGTGTTACAGCCCTCGCCTTTTCTACTGGCGCTTTCATCAAAGTGTATGCTGCAGAAGCACCAGTTGTAGCTCCTGGTCAGCCAGTCGACCTCACATACGCAGCTGAGAAGGCTCTTCCAGCTGTCGTTCACATTAAGTATGTACAGAATTCTAAGACGCAAACCGTTGAGGTCCAAGATGACCCATTTGGTGGTTTCTTTGACCCATTCGGTTTCTTTGGAAATCCTAACCAAGGTAATGGTTCACGCCGTCAGCAGGTTCAGACTCCTAAGAAGGAGGCTACAGGTAGCGGTGTTATCATCTCACCTGATGGTTATATCGTAACGAATAATCACGTTGTTGAGGGCGCTGACGAATTGACAGTCACACTGAATGACAACCGTGAGTTCTCTGCTCGCATCGTTGGAACTGATAAGCAGACTGACCTTGCACTGCTAAAGGTAAACGCAACAAACCTCCCTACCCTTCCTATTGGCGACTCAGACAAGTTGAAAGTTGGAGAATGGGTAATTGCAGTTGGTAACCCTTACAACCTCAACAATACCGTAACGGCTGGTATCGTAAGTGCTAAGTCACGTGGTTTGGGTGCTACTCGCAATGGTATTGAGAGCTTTATCCAGACTGACGCAGCCATCAACCAAGGTAACTCTGGTGGTGCATTGGTTAACACTCAGGGTGAGTTAGTAGGTATCAACGCTATGCTCTATTCACAGACAGGTGCATATAGTGGTTACGGTTTTGCTATCCCAACATCAATAATGAATAAGGTTGTTGATGATATCAAGAAGTATGGTAGCGTACAACGTGTAATGCTTGGCATTCAGGGTGGTGATGTGCTGAACTTCATCAATGCTCAGAAAGAAGAAGGCAAAAACGTTGACCTTGGTACAAATGCAGGTGTTTACGTTAGCGAGGTTTCAGAGGAAGGAAATGGTGCAGCCTTAGGTTTGACAAAGGGTGATGTTATCACTAAGTTTGACGGACAAAAGGTAACACGTATGTCTGAGCTTCAGCAGGCACTCAACAGCAAGCGTCCTGGCGATAAGGCAACCGTTACTTTCATCCGCAACAAGAAAGAGATTTCAAAGACTATCACACTGAAGAATGCACAGGGTACGACAAAGGTAATCGAGCAGGCTGACATCGACGTTCTTGGTGGTCAGTTCCGCCCAGTACAAGATGCCCTTAAGAAGCAGTTGAACATCAACTATGGTCTTGAGGTACTGAAGGTTAACAATGGTGCATTGAAGGCTGCAGGAATCAATCGTGGCTTCATCATTCAGAATGTAAACGAGACCATGGTGAAGAATATTGACGACTTGCAGAATATCGTTAAGAAGGCATCTACCAGCAAGGACCCAGTTCTCTACGTTCAGGGTATTTACCCAACTGGTAAGAAGGCTTACTTCGCTATTCCTCTTGCTGATTAACGACAGATAACCTTCAGCTGAAAAGCTGACAAAATAATAATCCCCCATTCTTGGTTTTTAGACACAAGAATGGGGGATTATTTTTGATAAGCAATACCTTGAAAAATCATTACATAATTTCAAGTAAAACATCTATAAATAACGACAAAAACACATATGAAAAGCCGCTTTATAACCAACAGTATATCAATCAGTTATAAAACAGCAAAACAAAAGGTGCTTAATAGGACTTCAAAAGGGCGTTAGTAAGGGGCTTAAAGAGCATCTTTTGCAAGCCAAAAGGGCGTCTTTTAGAAGCCAAAAGAGCATGTATTCGCACATTCAATTAGTAAATGCGAATATTCTCGGTAAATAATAGTTTACAAAAGCTATGAAAAACACCGAGGGTTGCCCTGCGGCAAGGGGGCCGCGCCCCCTAAGAGCATATTCAAGTATCGAGATATAAAAAAAACAAAAGAGGAGACCTAAAGTCTCCCCAAGATTAATTATCTTTGTATTTGATATGTATAAACAATTAACCTCAGGGCAAAGGTACACAATATTTGCCTTATTACAAAAAGGTTTCTCTAAAAAAGAGATAGCCTCAACTATTGGAGTTCATTTCAGTACGGTTTACAGAGAAGTTGACCGTAACAGGTCACCTTACACTGGAGAATATCGTCCATTTCGTGCTCAGCGTATGGCGGAACGCCGCAAACGCCGTTTTCAGAAGCCCCGCAAACTGACACCAGAAGTACGTGCAACCGTCATCAGGTATCTGAAGAAGGATTGGTCTCCGCAGCAGATAACAGGTAGACTGAGGGCTTTAGGGAAAGCGGTCGTCTGTCATGAAACCATCTATGAGATGATACGCAGAGATAAAGCTTCTGGTGGAAAGCTTTATCAACATTGTAGGTTCCAGCTAAAACACATAAATCACTGGCTTAGCAGAAAAAGGAAAAAACTACCAGACGGTAGGAAAAGCATAACAGAAAAGACCATTAGAGGCTGATGGTAAACGATTTGGAGATTGGGAAATGGATCTCATTGTAGGGACCAAGACGTTCAGCTGCTCTTACAATGATAGAAAGGAGTACAAATTATCTTATCATAAGAAAGCTACCACAACGATATAAGTCTGAACAGGTGAGCAAGGCTATTATTGACGCATTGAAACCATACAAGAAGAATGTAATGACAATTACAACTGATAATGGACCAGAGTTTGCACAGTACAAGGAAATTGAGCAGAAATTACAATGTGAGGTGTACTATGCAAAACCCTATGCACCATGGCAGAAAGGAGCAGTGGAGAATGCCAATATGCTTATAAGACAATATGTACCAAAAGGATTCAATATAAACACCATGTCAATACAGTATTTGGCATATATACAGAACAAAATTAATAGTAGACCAAGGGAAAAAAATTAAATTTTAAATCACCAATATTTGTTTTTTTAACAAAAAAAGATTCAGTAAATTCGCACTTGGTACTTGAATCTACCATTCAAAAATTATGATGTGAAAAAAATTATGACAAAGTAACAGGCTATTAGCCCTATTGGGCTTATTGGGCTTATTAGCCTAATTAGGCTAATAGGGAATAAATTGTTTGTAGAAGAAAGATAGCCATCGCACCTAATTACATTTATCATATAGTTTATCCCCTTTTATAAAACCATCTAATCGAGGCTAATCATACCATGTAAGTGGATTAATCTTATCCTATTAACGATCCTACGTATTTAATGGGAGAACCCTCATTTTACCCTATAAACACAACATAATAACCACCAAGAATCGAAATCTAAACCTCCTCTTATCGAACTAAAAAACGTTGTATGAACATGACGAGAATATGCAACCATTACCAACCAATAAAACTCCTATCAGTCAACAAGAAACCGTTAAAAGACCAAAAACTAATACACAACACAAAATCATTATAGATTCTTATGTGAGTTTTTTACTTTTTTATTTGTTTAACTCATTGAATTTGTGTAAATTTGCCATCACTTAAAATAATGCTAAGCACATGAGACAATTGAAAATCACTAAATCGATTACGAATCGAGAGAGTGCTTCTCTTGATAAGTATCTGCAGGAAATCGGTCACGAAGAAATGATCAGTATCGAAGAAGAAGTTGAGCTTGCTCAAAAGATTCGAAATGGTGATCGAAAAGCTTTAGAACGTCTGACGAAAGCAAACCTGCGTTTCGTTGTCTCTGTCGCAAAGCAATATCAAAATCAAGGGCTCTCTCTGCCCGATCTTATTAACGAAGGTAATGTAGGATTAATCAAGGCAGCAGAGAAGTTTGATGAAACACAGGCCCTGCCCACCACAGCATGGCCAACAGAACAATCAGGCCATGAAATAGATAGATG
>BNJU01005170.1_pt1 | contig 20418 bp, 33 predicted proteins | sample 8539281 | NCBI WGS metagenome assembly BNJU01 (sample SAMD00202456, study PRJDB9452) | human saliva metagenome | isolation source: human saliva | place: Japan
TATCTATTTTTCCTATAATATCAATACGTATTTGTTTCCCATCCGGACGTCTAATATTTATATGCGGGTACTTTCCATGTCCTGTTCCTTGTGGATCAGCATATCCTTTTAGGACGTCCTGTTGCTTTATCAATTCTTCCACCTTCCAAACCCAATCGGATCCTGATTCACAAACCGACCCGCACTCAGATCTCGTAATACCTGCATAGAAGTTGTAATGCAACCCGTCTCACGGTCAGCGTACTGGTTTTGCAGGCGAAAGCAGGTTTTGCGTTTGAGGCGTACGTCAAGAAACTATTTAAATTCTTCTAATAATTGTTTTCTTAATTCCGCAAATTCATCCGATAAATTATGTTTTAAGTTCAGTATAAATTTCATCATCAATTTTACTTTGAGTAAATAGTGTCTTTTTCAATATAAGGGATAACTTTTTAGAACTAATTGAAAATTAAAAATGCAATAATTTCATTGTAAATATAAGATTTTTCATTAAGTTGGCTTAGTTTATGTATTAGTAAATTTTCAATTGATTCTGATTTATAATGTTTTCCTTTTAATCCATACAATACCCATGAGATAATTTTGTGATGCTTGCTGTTTAAAGTTTTTTATAAGATATTCTTTTATATAATCTTTTTGGGAAATATGCAGAACTAAATGCAATAGAAATAATTATAGAATATCTATTTATATTCCAAATAGAACTAATATTATTTTTCTATAGTGCAAAACTCTTCTTCCTAGATTATATTTTTTGAATAGATGTCCTAAAGAAGATATTGCAGATGATTTCACTTTAATACGTTTTTGTCATTTTTGAATAGAGTAAATTAATATAGAGAAAATTTCTTCAATTCCGTAGTGCTAAGTTCTTCTTGTATTTGTCCCAAAATAAAATTTGCAATTTCTCTATGTTTTACTATATCGACTTGTTAAGAGGATATTTTGATTATATTAATAACTCTTTATACTGATTGTAGTCTTTTTGCTGCTTCATATTGAATAATAGAATTAGAATGTAGTAGTTTTTCTAATAAGTCATTGATTGATAGATCTTTACATTCTAAAAAAAGCGTCAAAACTTGAAACTCTATCATTTACCATATTATTTTTCCGTGCTTTGAAAAATACTCATTTATTTTTCATAAACTTGATTAGCAACCCCAGTATCTACTTGATTACCATTTGCTGCCATCATTACTGTATCAAGAGCTTTTTTCCCTTTTTCATAAATAATACCTATACCTAAAGTTATAAGCACAGCTTTACTTAACGCAATCAATTCAGGAGCAATAAGGTATTGCAAAAACTGCCAAGCCTTTTAGGGTCGATCCATCTTTATCGGTCATCTCTCGAGGGATACCGATTTGGTCACGGTGAAAGTAGTGGGCTTTTCTTGGCGATTTTGCTGTCTTCATTGGTCCGGGTGTGACCCTGTGCCAAGGGTCTGTATCTGTCGTTTTGCTCTTCTCCCAGCCCCTCCCACGAGAGGGAGTAGATGTTGGGATGAAAAAGTTCATCCAACACTTCTTTTGATTTATATTAATCCCAATAAAAGTCTAAATTATTTAATTCCTTCCACTCTTCCAAAGAATAAAGAAAAGGCAAAGAAAAATTTTTCCAATAATTTACCCTTTAAATTTTTCTGATACCATGAATGCTCCTGAATAATTGTGATTGAAGACAATAAAAATATCCTTATCTGAATGAGTATATGCCTCCAGTGAAAAATCATCTTCATCTAATGCTAAATCTGGGTAAACAATTTCATCCTCAATTTCCCAACCAACTATTCTTACTAAATAATAGACTTCGCTCGTCAATAACTCACCTTTTGTATTGACAATAATTGCTTTTACTCATTCCAAAATCATGATCAAACCCGTATTTTTTAATAAATTCAAAAACGCGCTGACATGATAAAGAAATCATTATATGGAAGAAAATCAAAAGTAACATCTCGGGCTTTCTTTTAAGCAGACATACACTTGTTCAGGCATTGGAGAAATTTCTTGCCCTTTACGAACCAACTCCAAGGAAAGTCAAAATCAGGATGTGTTTTAGGGTTGAACACCTCCGATATACCCTAAGACTCACTACTTACTCGTGGTAATCCCATTTTTCTGCTTTATCCATACTTTTGTAGAGCATATCCCCACACTAATAACTTTTTTCATAATACCCTCCTAAGATTATGGCTTGTTACACTTACTATATATACACGACGCTACGCCAGTTTATTAATCATCAGGATTTTCTTCCAAACAATTTAAAAACTCATCAAATGATTTCGCAATAATAATTGAATAAAATTAGCTTCTCTTGATATATTTTTCATTCCATACGTCCCTTACATAATAAATAATTTACAACTATTTTTCTAAACAGAGGTATTCCTCCCAATCAAAAAGCAAAAGGAATCAGATTTTAGGTAACTCATTAAGTTTCCATTCATTTATTGCTCTTCCTTCCAATGTAAAAATCTGGATCATCCTCAAATTGCTTAGAATATTTCATTGGAATGAAGTCACGAATTTCAATATAGTCATAATTGATATTATCATTGACAAAACAAGAAAGGTTGGGATCACTCCATTCCATTTGAAATAATGTGACTTAAAATGAAGATGGAAAAGATACTTCTAATTTTTCTCAACATCATTGAAATCAATTTCAGATAAATTTTTATCGCAATCATAAAAGCTAAGCATAACAACCTCCTTTAACAGTAATCCATTACTTTTTACTTGCTCCAATTTTAAAACCTAATTTTTATAAAGCCTCTTAGGATGTGCGTTCTTATTTACGTCGGGATTGGAGGTTTTCATGCGACATGGCTTGCTTTTGAAATCTATTTTTGAACGTAAGAAATTTATCATATGAATTTAGTTGTTCAGCAGAATAATTTTCCATAATTTCAGCATTATCACTATCTCACAATAGAAACAAAAATATGACATTATTTGTTTTTCTTATCTATATTTTTCTATCGCTTTTTAAACTCCTTCTATAATTGAATCATATACTTCCAGCCTGATATTGCTCAAAAATTATCTTCTGATATTAATGTATTTGTATCATTAAGAATATTTTTGTATCTCATTATTGAATATACTATCTATTTTCTCAGGAACCTCTCCAAGTCCTATTGCAAATTGAGGGTAATACCATTTAATAAAAGGCTGATCTTCTTTTGGGTAGTTTACTTTTTCTATTTCGTAGTGAGAAATAGTGTTAGTAGCCCACCCCAGATATGAACAATAGTCATCAATATATAATGTATAGGCAAAAACTTCATTAGAATTATATCTTTCTAATACAAATTTAAATGTCTCTGTAACTCCTTTTAGATACATTCTGGATTAAATCTTGAATTATATAATTACTTTAAAATACTCATTTTTAATTTCCTTTTATAAGTTTTTGTTATCAATCAGTTTCTATCACATTTACTACGTGATCCGTATTTTTCCAAAAAAACCTTACCACCAATTCTAGTTAATTGCTTACTCATGTATCTCATCTGTTTGAGCTTTGTTATACTTATCCAATACTTTTGAATAAATTCTTTAAATTTAATTAATATGAAAGTCCTTTGGCTATGATGTTTATAGCATATCCTTGAGTTATATTTGTTCATATAAAGTTAAATTCTTTTCTGTGCTTTTTATACATATCTGTATAGAAATAAATTCATTATCTTTTTATCTCTTTTCAGATAAAACCAAGTCTTCGATGCCACCCAATATACTCAATTGATAAATCATCTAAATTTAATATTGCAAGCCTAAATCCAACAACGCAAAAATCGTCTAATGAAAACTGAATATATTTTTTCTATTGAAATACAACAAAGGTCCTCCAAAACCCTGTTCTTTAATAATAAATTGACCGTTAATGGATAGACTTCAACTAAAGGAGAACCTTGATTTACTTCCATCAAATCAAGGTAACTGACTTTCTATTCATCATTTTTTCTTGAAAGTCTAAAGGAGTTTCATTCAAAATTTTTAACTTAGACATTTTTATATTTTTTCTTGTCAAAGAATTGAAATCTTCTTCTAATTCTACAAGGAGTTTACCAACTTCATTATTAAATGGCCAAGAATCAATTACTATCCGAGACAATAAAATTCTTTTTCCTTTATTTTGTTGAAAAATACTTTTCTGAATTTAGATAATTAATCATGTCATATAGTTCATTTTTTTATAGAAATCAACTGCTGTTTATTTGTATAACTATATTCATCACAATTATTAATCATTTTATCAATTTCGACTAAAACTATATTGATCTTTTTTTATAAATTGCTCCTGATTCATTGTCTTATTGATCTTTCTAAGTCATTAATATTTTTGTATTTGTCCACCAGGCAACCCTCAAATCTTGAGGTGCAACTTTACCTTCAATAATAGTTGTTCCTAATAGTCGTTGCAGGCAGGCCGTGGAAATCGTTATTAAAGAATATGATTACTTTAGGCCGTCTGAAAAATGCAGACGACCTGCGGGGCAAGTTAGAGCTTGGGAAAGCCTATGTGTTGTACTTAGTATCTCTAATATTCATATTCCCCGGTGAAATACCTTCTTCTGATTCTACAAAAGTTCTTCATTCTCTACTTTCTTTTGAAAAAGGTGTTTGGCATAAAGGGAGGGTGTAATTTTATAATAATTGATAGGTGATAAACCTAATTTATTAGTTTGTAAAGGGTCGCATTTTTCTGAATTAATAAATCAATCATCTAGTTGCAAGTTGATTGAATGGTTTTTCCATAAAGCAAAAATGAAGACAGTTATTGCCACAATAATCAACAATACTCACATTAGCTCCGTTTTTCTATTAGTGAGTTGGCTTTTATCTTTTATCTCCAGATTTTTATAGCAAGCATTACCGGAGTTCTTCCATCGCTATCCTGATGATTAATCAGTATTTCAGTTTTTATAATTTTTATAGGTTTTATTGCTATTTTTCCTTTAAGGTGTTATCTAAAATATTATACGCTAATAAATGTAGTACGGTTTCATTATCTTCTGTAAGTATATCTAATTTAACGCTATGCTTAATGAGAATGTCGACATAGTTCGTTAAGCCAAAACGACAGCATATGTTCTAATAAAGTCTGATTGGAGTCAGACTCATCAAAAAGAGAATGATAGATTAGGATCTAATCCTTCATTAACAAATGTATTAAGCTTATATGTATTTTCTTTATCGTCAATAGATAATAATAAATCTATTAGAATTTCTTTAATTTCTAAGTTTTTCATAATAATTGAATACCCCTGATCTCTTTGACCTTTCGTTAATCGTCCTGTATTATACCTCAATAAAATAGATTTTCCATCTTTCATTGCGACTATATCAGGACGAATTCGGACCTTTTCAATTTTTCCCCTGTTCTATCGAGAACTTTAATTGTTACTTCATCTGGATTAAATTTTAAAACCCTCTACTTTTTAAATACTTAGTTGCTTTATCATTCCACGTTGAGCACTCTCGATTGCACGGATAATCCTAATGGATCAATCCACCCTTGCGCATTCGGCAGCAACGCAGATTCTCCCCACCAATAGGATCCTGATTCACAAACCGATCCGCATCAAGTTGTAGTACAACCCAGCTTCATGGTCGCAAAACTGGTTCTGCAGACTGAACGGCGTCGGTGAGCAGTTCCGGATATGTTGGTTTCACTCTTCAGTTTGCCCTCAACCGTAATAATCGCCGAACCAAACCAGATTACCGTCTTTATCGGTCATCTCGCGTGGGATGTCGATTTGGTCGCAGTGGAGGTAGTGGTTTGCTAGCGGCTTTCGCCTTCGGCATTGGTGTGGTTGTGTACTTGCGCCAAAGGTTCGTAGCTGTCGGATCGGTATAGATATAGGCATATCTGCCGTCCCAAACAAATCTAGTTTCTTCTTCGAGGCCGTCTGAAACTTCTTCGTTTTTCAGATGGCCTTTGCCTATCCTTCTGCCCAAGGCATTGTAGCTGTACACCCAAGTTTCTTTCATACCATCTTTTTTAAAGAATTCCGCTTTAACCAGTTGGTCATGCGGTCGTAGAAGTAGTTCTGCACTTTTCCGTTGGCTAGTTCCCAGTGGGTCAGGTCATCGAAGTAGTCGTAGTAATAGCTGCTGTCATTGGAAGCTTCTAAGTCGTTTTTCTGATAGCCGGTTATCGTAGGTCAAGTTTTCTTTAGATGTCAGTAGTATCTCAGCATAGCGATATTTTTGCAGAAATGTTATTTTTAGTGATAACAATACCCTCTAGTCCAACAGATGAATTTATATAATGAAAATTATATATTTCTTTATCTTCTATAAGAGGGATTTATACAGGAAAAAGTTTAATAATTTCATTTGGAATATCTTCTTTTCCCATTCATATATCATAAAAATAATATTTTTGGTCCGAAACGTTGTTAAAAATGAAAATTACTGAATTAAAAAGATATTATTTTCATCAGATGAAAGTAATACGAGTAATTGATCATTTTTCTTATATAAAAACCAACCATTTCCTTGTCATGTATATTCATTTCTGCCCCAATGGCCCAGTTCTACTACCTTCTTAGTCTTCTGCTAATTGGTTTTCTAGCTAACCCTAATGGATCAACCCCTCCCGGGCCGCATTCATCGAAAAACTGATAAAGTTTGTCCCACCCATCAACCCAATCGGATCCTGATTCACAAACTGACCTGCGATCAGGCTCATAGTACCTGAAGAAGTTGTAATGCAGCCCAGTTTCAAGGTCGCAATACTGGTTTTGCAGCGGAGAGGCTGGTATGCGCTATCCGTTACCTGGTTTCCTCTTTTAGATGACCCCGACCAGTGTAGTTGCCGGTAATCGGGTCGTAATCGAAACGGTAGGTTTCTCACCATTTTCCTTGTTGAGGACGGTCAGATGGCGGGCTTTGTCGTAGACGTAATTGAGTACGCCGCCTCTTTGGTCGGCACTTTGAATCAGGTTGCCGGCTTTGTCACAGGCGTAGCGGCGGTTGAATACGGTATGAACAAAAGGTCGTCTAAAAGTTGGTTTCAGACGACTCTTGATGCTGACTAGTGATGAGGTTGTTAAAGAGCAAACATTTGAGATGACCTCAAAGAAGGATTACAGTAAGTCTATTATAGGTAATTCACGAATATCTTTCGTTGTTAACTCTCCAGTTTTTCTTTTCAATAAAAGACAACTTTCTATTTTCATCTAATTTGTCATCATGGAATGCATATTCGTAGATTTTTCCATCTGTTTTTATTATAGACATATCCATAATAATCATCCTGACCATCCCTCATCTTCAACAAAATTCATAAAGAATACTTCATCGTCTTGCTTTAATCTCTCTATTACTGCACTATATAAGTTTTGGCACCTCATTTACTACAAAAATCTGTACATTCTAAAACACTTTCCAGCAAAAATTTTAGAAGTTAATTCCTCAGACTCCATCAACTCAACTCCTATCTTTCTAAATAGTCTACTCAGGTTTGCATCCATTTATCTATATTTTCTTAATATCCTGTAAGGTAATTATACTATTTCTAAATCATCTAAAAATAACAATTGAATTTCATATTCACGTTTTAAATTTTCATCCTCTATTTTTGCCATCTTCGGAGTATGGGAAATTCGTACAGCATCTTTCCAGTTAATTACGTTTTCAGCACATGCGACAGCAATAACTATCAGATGATTTTGTTGTATACCTAGTAACATATTTCGAATCGAAGCTAATAATTCTATAGTTCCTTGTGTTTCTACCATATCATTTAATGGATCATCATCATCCAATTTATATCTTCTATAGCTTTTTGAGAGATTCCAATATTTATTTAGGAGAAATCATACCAACCAAATTAATGATAGCATCACAGAGTTGGTAGTTCACATTTGAATTAGTTATTTTTAGTCATATTTTCATTTATTTTTCTCAATGATCAGTGCATTACAGCACCAGCTGCAAATTTACATTTCTTTTTGTAGATTCATTTGATCTAAAAGAGATTGTACTTTTCAATATGTACCTATATTCATAACTCATACTTTCATTAATCATATACACCACGACCGTCAACACTTTGTTTACATCTTGAACAAGGTGCTTTTTCTTTTGCTTGCTCCCAAGAAATTCCTTTTCGAGTAACTATTGCATCATCTGGTATGTTTCTTAAGATAATTCGTTCCGCATGATTGATATTCTTCACAACATCTTTTGGTAACGTATATTTTGCCACTTTAAAAACGTTTTCTTTAGGGACCCTAATTTCTAATAAGGATCAATCAAGTTTGAACATTTGGTGAAAACTGGTAAAAGTTAATACCACCAATCTAATCGGATCCTGATTCACAAACCGACCCGCATCGGGTTGTAATGCGACCCGTCTCATGGTCGGCATACTGGTTTTTACAGGCGGAATCGACTTCGGCGAACAGCAACCGTGCGCCGAAGTCGGGAGAGGTGATTTGGTAGAGGACGTCTGAAAAATATAAAAATTACTTTTTCGCAGCACGAATCAACCCATTCTCCAAAAATAGTAACTTTCTCGGGAGGAGTTCCTATCCAAAGCATTCCACCAGTTATTTACGGGTTTAACAAATAATTGAAAACCTTCATCCGTTAAATTTGATTTCTTAATCAATTAAATCTTTTACTGATCCATCTTGATTAAAAAGGATTTATATTCACCAACAAATCATTTTCTATTAAAAATTTCATCAAAGACAAAGACATATTGCTTCTTGGTAATCAATATCTTTACTTCCTGAAATAAATGCATCAAAATCAAATAAAACTATATCATTTACTTCCATAAGATTCCTTTCTATTTCAATCGGATAATTTCAAATAATTCATCTGAAGGTGACGGAGGTGGAGGCAGTGTCGTCGCCGTCGGGTTAGGCGATTTGACAGGGGCGTCTGAAGAAACAGAAACTGCGTGCGTACTGCACACACCCTACGTCAGGACTGAAGGTTTTAGTGGGCTACGGCTTGCTTGGCTACTTTACAGTTGATAATTAAATTTAGAAAAATTATGTCTAATACTCTATATTTTAAAATAAATTCTAAATGTTCTAAAATATTATCTAACTCTTCCTTGCTTAAAATTTGGTTGGTCTTAGTAAATTTTGCTAGTGCATATACAAGGAAAAGTGAAACTCATTATTTGGAAAGAACATTTCTCCTTCAAATGAAATTTCATGTCCATTTAAAGAAACAATTAACATACCTCTTGAAATTTTTCAATTACGAAATCATCCATAGTAATTACCTTTGAAATATAACAGTTGAAATCTTTGTTTTAGGGATCTATTATTACTATTTTTGTTATATTAGAATTGTTCTTCAAAGCGGGTAATTCTCTATTTTTCAACATAATATATATCCTTTCCTGTATTTGTCTATGCCAATTAGCTTCTCAGCCATCAGGAAAAACGACCTCTCTAGATAGAATGCCATTGCTAATGGTACATGAAACTATTAAAGAATCGATAGCTCAGACGCCTTCAAAAGAAGATTTAGATGTCGCTTAAAAAGTAGAAGCCGCGTGTATGTTACGCACATATCCCATATCATAATTAAAAGTTTCATACAGGCTACAGTTTGCTCATTCGAAAAGAAAAATTTAACATTTTTGATAACCGATTTTTAAAATATAGAATTGCCAAATGTTCATCTTGGTAACAATATTCTTCGGTTCTCAATCCTCTTTCAGAATAGAATATATGCCATTTTTATTTTTCTTCAATAATACATAATGATTCATCATTTACCTCATTGATCGAGTAACTATCTTCTGGTACTCCTTTACTTTTAAGATATGAATTCAATTCATTACTTCTTAGCATTTTCCTATTAATTTCCTCTTCTAGATGCTCCAGTGCTACATGATTTAACAGATTTTGGCAATTCATACTGTGTCCCTAATCCAATCTCTCCGAACCAAGGCATAATTTTACATGCAGCTACATTATCAATTGGTTTCAGTACCCTAGATATATGGTATAAATCTTTTGATTAGAAACCGTGAGGTAAGGCTCTCATAGGGTATGGTGTTCCTACTGGAGATACAGATTGTCTACACCTGAAAGCCCAATCGGGTCCTGATTCACAAACCGATCCGCATCAGGCTCATAATACCTGAAGAAGTTGTAATGCAGCCCCGTCTCACGGTCGCAATACTGGTTTTGCAATCTAAACGGCTGGTGCGCATTCTTGTAAATCCGCTCATCTTTTTTTAGACGATTCCAACCGGTGTATTCGCCGAACCACAAGAGGTTGCCACGGATGTCGTCATCTCACGCGGAATGCCGATTTGGTTGCAGTGGAAGTAGCGGGTTTGTTGTCTACTGCCGTCTGCGTTGATGTGGTTTTGATAGGCGAAACCGCGTGCGTATCACATACACCCTTACGTTAGGATTGAAGATTTTGTGCAGGCTACGGCTTGTTTAGTTCGTCATTTAATATCCATGCAAGTGTCATGTTTGGAGTAAAATTACAGATTTCGTACAATTTCTCCTATGGTTGCTTCCATGCAAAAGTGAATTCTCTATTACGGAAACAAATTGTTGTCATAGTAAAGGAGTTTAAGTTTATTGTTTATCACAAAATCAGAATATCCTTCTGATTTTCATCCTCATCAATTAAATCATCATCTAATGGTTCATCCACAAAACAATATGGATTATCAGTCATACCAACAGATATATCTTCTATAAAAATATCACGATATTCAAAGTAATCTCTACCATCTGAGACATAGTTGCAGTAACAACAAATCTATTAAATCAAATAAACGATATTTTGTTTGAATAGCAAATGAATTCATAAAACTATTCCAAAAGATTATTTACAAGGATTGGCACATTTACTCTGAGCCTTTTTGGTTTTCCAGTCTCACCATCTAAATTTCCTTTTCTACCTCTCTCCTCCTCCCCAAATTTCTCGCCCCCACCTTGACCTGTAGGGTGGTACAACTTAGATTAGCTTGATGGTCAGCAAAATCGACTAATTTTAATACACCTGTTTTCTCGTGATGATGCCAAGTAAATCCTGATGGACTTCACCTAGCGCTTTAGGGTTGTCCAGCCAGTCTAGAATTTGAGGATGAGCTGAAACTAATTTATGTTTTGAATTTGGGATTCCGTTTCATTTCTGCAATTAATGCCTTATTAGCACGCTCTCAACTGCACACTATCACTAGAAAATAACAATTTGGTGATAAGTGGAAAAGTAAAGAAAGAGTTATATTTCCCATTATTAGAACGGTTTGCCCAACCCAACCAATCCACCCACCCCATCGCATTAGGCGCAAAGGTATAAAGATGTTCCCCACCGCTAATCCTATGGGATCCTGATTGACGAGATCTGCCGCATCTCGGATCGTAATACCTGAACAGGTTATAGTGCAGCCCCGTCTCTTCATCGAAGTACTGGTTTTGGTAGTCGGAACGGTCGGTGCTCGCCGGTAATATTCGTCTCGCCGTCGTAGTCGCCGAAACCACAGCAACCGGCTCGTCCTTATCGGTCATCTCTCTTGGGATGCCGATTTGGTCGCATGGAAGTAGTGGGTTTGTTGGCGGTTTTGGCTTAGATTAGTCACGGAATAAATATTTCAGATGACCTCGAAAAGATTGAGGTCGTCTGAAAAGCTAGAAACAGCTTGATTACCGCACCCATGCTACATCGAGACTAGAGATTGCTGTAGGCTACAGCTTGCTGAAGGTTTCATGTTAATTGATCAGTGTTTTGAATAAAGAAAATACCGCTTGACTTCCAGATAGAAGTTTTTCTTAACATTTTGGTCATGATAAAAATAACCAATACCATTTTGAAAAATATGTAACTTTTTATCTATATTCTTCTAATAATTGCAAGCAAAAATTAAACTTAGGAGAAGGATATATTATATCTTGCTCAAAAATAAGGATTACCAAAATTTTGGATACATCCAATCCCATCCCATTATCTTCAAAGAATAAATGTTCATCCTCATTGTATTTTTGCATCAGCTTCATTATCAACTTCATCAAGTCTTTCAAAAATTCTTTCCAAAGAAATATTTCCTAAATCTTGCTTATTGATATCTTGTTCCTTTCGCAAAAGGATAGTACAACTAAAACCATTATTTAGTAAAATTAAATCATCCTGACAACTAACAGTATATTTGGATGAAATAGAGTCTTTTGTTCCTCCCAATGCATGCTCCTCTATGGAAATAAAACAGAGATATAATAATTTCATGCAGGGAATACATTTTCAGGTAAAAGTCAGAATAAGAGTAAACAGATGTGTTTGATAGGTATCAGAATTTGAACTTTAGGCCATAATTCTAACGGAATATGTTCAGCCCCTCCTCCAATATAACCAATACTATGTGGCGTTTTAGAAGAAGTAAAAAGTAATTTTTGACATTTAAATTTCCTTTTATTATAATTTATCAAAATCAATAATTTCATAATCATTTTGCACCTTCCATTCCTTCAACGTATAAAAGAAAAGGTAAAGGAGAACATTTCTAATATTTTTCTTTTTAAATTTTTCTGACACCATAAATGCTTCCATATACTTATATTTTGGAAGACAGCAAAATATCCTTATCCGAATTAGTATATGCCTCCAACGAAAAACCTTTTTCATCTCTTCCTAAATCCGGGTAAACAATTTCATCCCTCAATTTCCCAGCTAACTATTCTTACCAAATAATGAGACTTCATTTGTCAATCAGCTCACCTTTTTGTATTGACAATAATCGCTTCGCTTATACCAAAATTATAATTAAATCCATATTTTTAATAAATTCAAAACGCGCTGACATGATAAAAGAAGTTGTAGCCATAGGTAGAAAAATCAAAAGTGACACCTCTTGCTTTTCTTTAAGCAGACATAAACCTTTTCAGGCATTGAGAATTTCTATGCCCTTTACGAACCAACTCCATGGAGAAAGTCAAAATCAGGATGCGTTTAGGGTTGAATTCCTCTGATATTCCTACTTCCTCATGAAACCTTAGGCACTTTCTTTTCCTAACTCATCTAAACTTTTAGCGCTATATGTCCCACACCATTAATTTCTTCATAATTTCCTCCTAATCTAATCGTTTGGGTGAGTGGGCAGAGGTCGTATGAAAATAGAAATCTCGTGCGTACTGCACACACCCCTACGTCAGGCCTGAAGGTTTCATACAGACTACGTTTGCTTTTTCATTCGAAAGAAAATTTTAACATTTTTGATAAGCGATTTATAAAATATAGAATTGCCAATGTTCATCTTGGCAACAATATTCTTCGGTTCTCAATCCTCTTTCAGAATAGAATATATGCCATTTTATTTTCTTCAACAATACATAATGATTCATCATTTACTTCATTGATTGAGTAACTATCTTCTGGGTACTTCTTTACTTTTTAAGATATGAATTCAATTCATTAATTTTTAACATTTTCCTATTTTTCACCTCTTCCAGATGCCCAGATTCTATATAATTTAACAGATTTGGGTAATTCATACTGTGCCCCTAATCCAATCTCTCCAAACAACGGCATACTACTGCGACTATATTATCAATTGGTTTCAGTACCCCTATATATGGTATAAGGATTTCGATTAGAACCAGAAGGTAAGACTCTCATGGGGTATGGTGTTCCTACTGAAGATATAGATTGTCTCCGCCTGAAAGCCAATCGGATCCTGATTAACAAACCGCCCGTCCTCTGGCTCGTAATACCGCATCAGGTTGTAATGCAGTCCGGTTTCTTCATCGAAGTATTGGTTTTGCAGTCTAAACGGCTGATGGGCATGCTGATAGACGCGTTCATCCTTTTTCAGACGACCTTGAGTTTTGGAGGTCATCTGATTTGAAACTGCACTCTCAGGAATTTGTAAGGCCGTCTGAAAAGCGGAAACCGCGTTCGTACCGCCCACACCCCTACGTTGGAATTTGGAAGTTTTGTGCGAGCTACAGCTTGCTTACTATCAAGAAAAGTTACTATTCCGCAGCTTCTTTTTAACCAAAATTGGATTGATTCGATAGGATTTAATTTTTCGCACGAATAGTATTTGTATAATCGGGATGGTAATACTTCAACATTAATCATTATTTCTGAACGAGCTTGATTTAAGGAGAATATTCCTTCATATCACATCGATGAAGTGCTCTCCATCACAGTAATCCGAAATTAAATCTTTTTCATATTCCACTTCTGTTTTTAATGAGTGAATATCAATACGATCTAAGAAAAGCTTGGTTTACTTGATGGAAATATTGTGAACCAAACTCTAAGTAAGGACTATCTATCGAAGACCATTTTAAAAATCTGCACATCGTAAGCATCCCAATTTTGAGCAATGCTTTGTAGTGCTTTCATATGACCAAGCACTCACAAAAGGAGCAAGTGCCTCACCTGTGGTACTTAACACAAAGAAGTAAAAAGTTTCATTTGTCGAATTGAACAAATCTATAGCCGCCTGACTTGTTGCCTCTTCGATTGTAGCAACTAACTTTTTCAAATATATCATCAGAATAATTCATCCTCGCTACCTCCTTAAGTCTTACATTTTTAATCTATCTCGTACCTTTTTCATGAAATTTTCTATTATGCATTTCATTATGAGGGCGAGGATGACCAACAACGATCCTACACATTAGGCGTAAACTGATACAGATTGTCTCCGTCTGAAAGCCTAATCGGATCCTCGGGTTCACAAACCGACCCGCATCAGGTTCATAATACCTGAAGAAGGTGTAATGCAGTCCCATCTCACGGTCGCAATACTAGTTTTGCAGTTAGAAGGATTGGTGAGCGCTCATCCGTTACCTTGGTTTCCTCTTTCAGACGGCCTCAGCCTGATAGTTGCCGAACCACGGCAAATTACCGTCCTTATCGGTCATCTCACTGGGGATGCCAATTTGGTCACGGTGGAAGTAGTGGGTTTGTTGCGTCTTTCGCCAGTCTTCGTTGGTCCAGTTGCGGACCTGTGCCAAAGATTCGTAGCTGTCGTATTGTAGGCGACTGGTCTTGGCACAGCCGAGATTGGAATAGAGTGGGAAGGGGATGTGTCGGATTTGAAGGTATGATCTTAGCGGTAGTCGAACGTCCATCTTCGCTGAGGTTGATTCGTTTGCTTTTTGAGCATTTTGCCGTCGGGAGAGGCGGTTGGTAGGAGGTCGTCTGAAAGTTATGTTTCAAACTACCCTATGGTTTGCTTTTGTCTTGACTCAACAAACTTACTGGGTTTGCTTAATATTTTTCCCAGAATAAATCTAAATCGTTTTGTGGAATACATCCCATAGTCAAACATTTTGACAGCACATTTGAATGCTATTTCTTTAGATAAAATATATTTAGACTCAAATAAGCCAATTTGTCCTCCCGTATTTAATTCTATTTTTGAGGTACTTCCTTCGTTAGGGTTTATTAAATTAAAAATGATGTCATTTTTCTTCACCTGTTACAACATATTTTCCTCCCTCCACCAATCATTAAATAGTTTTCTTCTGATAAACTAAATTTACAAAGAGTATGTTGCTTTAGCATCTAATTTTTCTAAAAATTTCTAAAAGTCTTTCCGAGGAATGTAACATGATAAACCTCTCCTTACAATGAGATCCATTCCAGTTGTCCAAAGTAATTTCCATAATAACCTCCTTATTTAGGTGGGAAATATCTTTTACTTCCACTAGGTGTATGTACATTAATTGACTCAAGCCCTGACTCTCTAGCTAACGAACCAATACCATTGTTTCTACCACATGAAGAGCATAATTCTCTATCAACATAAATATCAGCTGTTTTTGCTTTGCCTTTCATACCAGCATTTAAAGCTCTTTGAGTAACGTGTCCTTCTGCATCTGTCTTAGTAATAGCATTGACTTTGTCAAAAGTAGTATCTATTTCGTGTCCATTATGTCCATAAAATACTCGACCACTGATTTCTAAACGAGCAGCATATACGCATCCAATTCAAACCTCGCCTTAGGCCTTTTTTACGTTTGCGGAATCTAGCCAATAATCGAAACTTGTGTTTAACATCACATGGAGGATCAATAGTTTCTGTTCTAGCCCAACCAGAAGGATCAATCCATCCCAGTACATTAGGCGCAAACTGATACAGGTTACTACCACCTGCCAATCCAATCGGGTCCTGATTCACAAACCGTCCCGCCTCAGGCTCGTAATACCGCATCAAGTTATAATGCAGTCCCGTCTCTTCTTCGAAGTATTGGTTCTGCAGTCTGAACGGCTGGTGCGCATTCTTGTAAACCCGCTCATCTTTTTCAGACGACCCCAGACGGTGTATTCGCCGTACCACAACAGATTGCCGTGGATGTCGGTCATCTCGCGCGGGATGCCGATTTGGTCGCAGTGGAAGTAGCTGGTTCGTTGCCGGCTTTCGCCGTCTTCGGTTGTCCAATTGTGGACCGGTACGAAGGGTTCGTAGTAACGTATCAAGTTGTAATGTAGATAAGTTTCTAGTTTCCTTACACTAATATATCCGTAATCGTAGAGAGGAAATCTAAAATAATACCTAAATATAGATTTTTAAAAATTCAATGTAATCATCATTATCCATGTAATAATTTAGAGCATCAATATATTGATCTTTTGTAAAAATTTGGATACCGTTCATCTAAGTCATCGTAAACATCCAAAATACATCCCCACTACATAAAATATCTAATCCATTTTCGTTTACAAAATCAGGAAAAACTTCTTTTCCATCCATTATTTTTGGTACGTTATCCAAATAACAAACCGTCTCTAAATCAAGAATACTCTCATCTTCATCAGAAGAAATATATATGTATGGAAATTTAGAATTTATCAGTATCATCATCATTGAATAATCTAGCACAATCAATAACTTCTGATATACTAATTTTTCTTCTATAAAATTTATCTAAATTCATTTTTGTTCCTTCTATGATTAAATTAACATTTACCTAATGGTTTACCAGTGCGACCGTTTAATTTTTCCTCCTCGACCCGGGTCTACCACCTCCCCATATACTTCTTCCGCCTTTACTTTGTGGGTGATATAGACCATGATTTCTTCTATGGTCATTATAATTTTCCCGTGAGCTTTTTGATTTCGGCGCAGACAAGTTGGTTTTTCTAAATCGTATTGGTAATATTGGTTTCGCCGTCAGGGCAACTGGCGTAGATCAGGTTGCCCAATGCGTGAATGAGAAATTTTTAAAAGAACGAATATTTCAGACGGCCTTGATGCTGATCAATAATCGGATTATTAAAATCTAATATTTCAAACAGTCTCAAAGAACGGATTGAGACTGTCTGAAAACAGAAACCTCGTGCATACCGCATACACTCCTACGTCAGGATTGGAAGATTTTTGTGCATAGCTCAGCTAATAATTAAACATTCCTTTTTACTAATAGAAAGTCTTCTAAAGAAGATGATATTTTTCTAAGGAGTCTTCACTCATTACTCCCATGCCCACAGCAAAAATATTTTTGATTTTTATTATCCATCAGAATGGCAACCCCTCCACCATTATCTCCAATCATAAGAAAATTCGGCAAATATTCTTTTACTTCATAGTCAATATTCCTTTGTTGGATATCCTCAGCTTCCAAAAAGGGTTATCTCATCTCCAAATAATCCGTTGCTTAGTTCTAAAAATTGAAGATATGAAGGATATAAAATATGCCACTCTGAAGGTAACATTTTTATAGCTTGAGCTAAGCAGGATTATTTAAAGTATATAAGGCTTCTAATTCATGTCTATTCATTTTAAAGTGCTCCTAGTTCTCTGACATACTTGTAACTTTGACTTAGTGCTCGTTTAATTTGCTTGGGGCTCAATCTGCCATGGAAATCCATGTCATAGGTTCTATAACCTCCGTGTCTTCTTGCCGGAGGATGTGCAATACCTAAGAAATCTACCAAAACTTGAGCATTAGGCCCAAACCAATAAAGATTCTCCCCATAAGTCCCAATCAGATCCTGATTCACAAACCGCCCTGGCCTCAGGTTCGTAATACCGCATCAGTTTGTAATGCAGCCCGGTCTCTTCATCATAATACTGCTTTTTACCGTCTTTGGCGTTGTCAAAGATTTGAGCTAAAGGTTCGTAGCTGTTGGGATTGATGTAGATATAGGTATATCTGCCGTACGGGTGGATATCCTGACTAATATTTCACTATCACTAGCGATATTTTTCTTGGGTCTTTAAAAGTTCCTATAAACTTCAGATCATTGTAAAGTTTATCTAGATTTTCCTCATAAAATGTTGCATTAGAATAGTAATATAAAGAATTACCTTCATTTATTCCTTTTCTCTTTTGCTACTTTCACAATATCTTTTATAACTCTATTGAGTGCTCCCAACTTCTTCTGCTAACACTTCAACTGGTACACTTCTCCATTATCTGTCTGAATGCCACAAAATAATCGGAATCAATAAATGAAACTCAAAATCTGCAAAAAGCTGGACAATGAGAATCTGAGTCCTCCATTCCATCTGTATATTCATTAAACTCATCAGGTGTTTTAAAAAGATGTCCCCATCCACACAGAAATCATATCTTTAGTTGTTGAATCAATCATATAACATCCTCTTTTTATTCATAAATAATGTTAATTATATTTTTAACATAATAGGGTATTAATCTATATTCCTCAACATCCCCCAACAGATTTTTACCACCACGAGTAAACTTTTTCAGCAAAATTCTTAATCCTCATGATGGCACCACATTTAGTTTTTGCTCCTTCCACTTATCCGCCATTGAAACGGGGAACCATTCGCGGAATCCTCCACTAGCCAACCCAATCAGATTCTGATTAACTAAACCGACCCTGCATCAGGCTCATAATACCTGAAGAAGTTGTAATGCGCAGCCCCGTCTCACGGTCGGCATACTGGTCCAGTTGCATACCTGTGCCAAGGGGTCGTAACGATCGTATTCGTAGCAAGACACCACTCCGTCGGGCTGGCTGTGTTCGACCATAATGTGTTTCAGGCGAAAACCGCGCAGCTTTGCCGTCACGTCCGTAAACGGTAGTGAGAAGTTGAATTGTTGAAAGAACGAGAAAAGCCGTCTGAAAAGGTTTAGGATAGTGCTTTTCAGACGGCATGGTGTTATTTTTGTTAGATTTGCTAAAATGATAAATATTTTTAAAATTGGTTATTCAAAATTCTTTAAATTTCCTCTAGTTTTCTTTCATCAAGTTTTTCTAGCCAGTCTTCAAATTTTTCAAATTCAGTATCCTCTGCCACTCTTCAGGAGGAATATCAGGAAAAACACCAAAATTTTCATTTTTCTTTTGTAAGAAGGAAACCGACTTGCCTTCGTCATCGCTCATCTCTCTGGGATGCCGATTTGTTGCAGTGGAAGTAGTGGGCTTTGTTGGACGCTTCTCCATCTTCGTTGCTCCAGCCTCGAATTTGTGCCAAAGGCTCGTAGGAATCCAGATTGGTCTAGATATAGGTATATCTGCCGTCCGGTTGATTTCTTGCAGTAAATGGCTGCCAGCTCAAACGAATCCGGCTTCCTCTTCGAGGCTGTCTGAGAAGCAGAAGCCGCGTAAGTGTTCCATTCGCACTCTACATCGGAATTGTAGATTTCATTGGCTACAGCTTGCTCATTTATAGAGACTGTATTACTTTATATATCTGTCTGTTTTTATCCCAAAAATGTACAAATAAGTAGTATCATGCTTCAACTTCGATATATCTAACTGCCCTAGAAACATTGCGGGAATATTATCACCGATAGGCCAATCAGGCTCCTGTAACCATTTGGGATGTTTATCCATGCAAATGAAATGTTCCTTAATAATCTTTTTAAAAGTGGTCGCCGTCTTAGGTTTGTACTTATCATACAAGGAATTTAAATAACCCATATCAGCGGTGTATCCAGTTAGGAATAGCCTCCAAAATTAAATCGAAATCTGTCGTGTGAATTCGAGAGTACGGGATATGCTTGTAATCTAAAAATTCCCCTGAAGATATCCATCAAATTTAACTTTGTATCAAGAGATGTCAAATCCTGACTAATTAAATATTCATAAGTGGAATTACTATTCATATAAGGTTTAGCTTTAGTATTTTCCAACAAGAAATTAATTCTTGATTGGAATACAACATTACTCCAATTCTTCAGTTGATAATTTTTCTTCCACAAAAATTCTTTAAAAATTTCTATTGCTTTCATAGCTAATCTCCTAGATTCCTATAAGGGTCAAGCGCAGCATGTTGTTATCTAGTTACTTCTCTCAAATTAAAAAGGACTATGCTCATTCTTCTGCCCAAGGCGTCGATAGCTGTAGTATTGTAAGTGTCGGTAACGGTTTCGGGCAGCCATTGAGCGTTGTAGCTGTATCTTGTGGTGTAACAAGTGGGGCGATGATGCTGATGAGGTTGTTAAAGAATCAATATTTCACACGATCTCAAAGAAGG
>BNJU01002727.1_pt1 | contig 20406 bp, 31 predicted proteins | sample 8539281 | NCBI WGS metagenome assembly BNJU01 (sample SAMD00202456, study PRJDB9452) | human saliva metagenome | isolation source: human saliva | place: Japan
CATAATAAGCTCCTTTTCAAAAAAACTTTTTATATATTTGAATAATATCATAAATTGTTAAAAATAAATTTATGTTAATATAGTTTTAACTTATAATTGATTTTTAAGGAGGATTTTTATGAGAAAAAGTTTTAGTAAAAAAAGACGGCATTATTACTCTACCAGTATATATTATTGGAACTTATGATGAAAATGGAAAAGCTAATGCTATGAATTTAGCTTAGGGGAACACAATGTGGTTATCATGAAGTTTCATTGAGTATTGCAAAAGAACATAAGACAATGTCAAATATTTTATTAAAGAAAGAATTTACAATAAGTTTAGCAACTAAAGCTACAAAAAGATATTGCAGATTACTTTGGAATAGAATCAGGAAACAAAGTAGATAAAATAGAAAAATCAGGAGTACATGTAGAAAAAGTGAAAATATAGATGCTCCAATTATAGAAGAATTTCCATTGACTCTTGAATGTAAGGTTGTAGAAATTCAAGAAGAATTAGGAGATTATAGAGTAATTGCTGAAATTATTAATACATTGGTTGATGAAGCTGTATTAAATGAAAAAGGACAAATAGATGTGGATAAATTAGAACTTATAACTTTTGACTCAATAACAAATTCATATCGTGTACTTGGTGAAAAGGTAGGGCAAGCTTTTTAAAGATGGAGCAAAAATAAAATAATAAAAATCCCACAGAAAAACTCTGTGGGATAAATATTTGTATATACTTTTTGTAATTAACGTTTTGAGAATTGTGGGCTTCTTCTTGCTTTTTTTCTTTCCGTATTTCTTTTCTTTCAACCATTCTTGAGTCTCTAGTTAAGAATCCAGCTTCTCTAAAGCAGCCTTTTAAACTATCATCAGCAAGTACTAAAGCTCTTGCAACACCGTGTCTGATAGCTCCAGCTTGTCCAGAGTTACCTCCACCAACTACATTTACTTTTAACTGCATATTTGTTTAAAGTTTCTGTTAAAGCTAAAGGTTGTTCAACAATTCTAGAAAGGATTGCTCTTCCACCGAAATATTCGTCCATACCTTTACCGTTTATTTCTACTCCTTGTCCACCAGGAATTAATCTTACTCTTGCTACTGAAGTTTTTTTCTTCTTCAGTTCCTAAAAATTGAGTTATTTTTTTCTGCCACTGTTCTACCCCCTTATTATAATTCTACCTTGTTTGGTTTTTGTGCAGTATGAGAATGTTCTGTTCCTACAAATACTCTAAGTCTTGTTAGTTGTTGTCTTCCTAATTTGTTTTTGGAAGCATTCTCTTAACAGCTAGCATTAAAAGTTCTTCAGGTTTTTTTAGCTAAGATTTCTCCTAGTTTTCTTGCTCTTATTCCTCCAGGGAATCCAGAGTGATTGTAGTAAAACTTTGTCATTTAATTTTTACCAGTTACAACTAGTTTTTCAACATTAGTAACTACAACATAGTCTCCACCATCTATATGTGGTGTAAATGTTATTTTTTTCTTTACCCATTAATTTTTTTAGCAATTTCAACTGCTAATCTTCCTAAAATTTGTCCTTCTGCATCATAATGGTGCCACTCTCTGACAACATCTTCTTTTCTTTGCATAAAAAGTATATTTTTTTCACTTTTAAATCCTCCTAATATGGTTATATTTTTTTAATATAACGCAACATTCCTTTTGTGGGAAAGGCTTACATCTGATTATTATAGTCTTTTTAGATTATGTCAATATATTTGTTTAATTTCATGGTCTTTATTAAAAAAATATTTTTCAGCTATAAGATTTCAGCCTTATCGTAAACTTTTACAGATCTACCATTTTTACTTCTATCTTCCACTTGCATAAGTTGTCCATTTTCATAATATATCTTACTATTTACAGTTCCATCTATGCTAGGTGAAAGTTCAAGTAAAAATTTTTTTCCACTTGGATAGTACATAACAGCAGTTGTAACTTTTTAGCTGAATAGATGGTTTTCCACTCTTGTATTCAGCTTGAATAGTATCAAGTTAAAAGATAAAGAGCAGTTTTTACTAAATTTTCTTTTGAGAACATATCTAAAAAGAGATTTTTAGCAGGTTCACCATTTATTTTAATACCTTCAGCTGAATTAGAGAAAAACTTCTTTTCCATTTTCATGATATACAGCTAAATCTGTTTTATCCATAGTGAATAATTTTTTTCCACTTGAATAGAAAATAGTCATTTTTACCTTCAATTTGAGATAATAAATCTCCATTTTCATAATATTTTTTTCCTGAAATTAATTTTCCTTGAGTGTAATTTAACTCAGAAATGATTTTTCCATTTTCATAGTAAGTAGTTTCAGTACCTTCAACCTTATTATTCACTATATTAATTTTTTTCCATATAGTTTTTCCACTTGGATAGTATCTTTCTTGAAGTCCATCAGCTAAACCATCTTTAAAGTTTCCTTTTATGATAACACCATTTTTTTCTTTGTATTCTTGTTTTCCATTAGCAAGAACATTGTCTACATACAAGCTACCATTTTTTTCTTTCATAGTTTTTACTTGTGCTTATGTTTATATTTTTTTATTTCTTAACTTCACCTCCTGAGTTGCCACCAATATTATCTAGATTGACACAGGCAGTAAAAATTAATGCTAGTAATATAATTCCTTTTTTTCATATAACCTCCCTAAAGATAAAAAAAGATAGGCTGTTGCAAACTCATAAAAAGTAAAAATAGTTCGTTACTGAGTAAATTTCTTAACGATAAAAATCAAGAATTGCTGCAAATCAGGAAACTCGCTATGCTCAAATACTCCTGAATTTGCTCGACTCATTCTATTTGATTTTTTTATCTAAAATTTCCATTCGTAACTCACTTATTTTTTTACTTTAGGATTGTAATTTTTAATTTTACAACAGCCATCCTTTTATAATTTTAATCTAATTTTTAATATCTGTAACTAAATCAAAACCACCAACGATTTTATCTCCTTCTTCGTTGTAAATATTTTCTGAGTCCCCATCTATTTCGTATAATGGTTTACCATCTCTATAATTTAGAACGCTTCCACCTTCTTTTTTTCTTTCATAAATGTATTTCCATTTTTAAAGAAAAACTCAGTTTCTCCTGTGCTATCATTTACTGTTACTGAACCTCTCACGACTGACACCCTACGAGTGCTAGAGTCGCGAGGTTCTTAAGTACTATTTAGTTTCTTTTGAATATCTAGTATTCAAATACTAGCTAATTTCCTTAAGACTTTAATGGACAAACTCTCCGTTGAGAATATTTACGTCCTATTGGCTCGGTTCAAAACCAGTTTTTATTTTTAAAATTCCATACATTTTAATGTTTTTACATTTCCTTTTTTTATTCTTTCAATTTCTTCATTATGCAATTTAACAAAAATTTTTAAATTCTTTTTGTGCTTTTTCTATATTTACTTCTTCTAAATTTTCTTTTACATTCTTTATTAAAAATGCAGAATACAAATCTCTTTGTATTTTTATTTCCTAATATTTCTACCCATCTTTTTGATAGACTTTTCTTTTCATATTCATTTGTACTATGATTTAGTTGACTAGCTTTTTACTTTAAAAGTATCAATTTTTATTATATTTTTTTCCAATATATTCTAATTTTTCTATTTATTATTTCAATTAATGATGCAGGTGCTCTATTTGATAAAGATTTTTCCAAATCTCTTTTTCTTTTTAAATTTCCCAGTCTTTTCAGACATTTCTGTTTTTCTTGCTTCTTCTCTGTAAAGCTTTTAAAACTCATATTTTTCAACTTTTTACTATTGTTCCAATTTCTAGTATGCTATTCGCTAAAATATTATGAGATTGCTTTCTTTTCTCTGCGATTTTTTTCTCTGTAAATTTGAAAGTTTTTAACTTTGTTTTTTTACATACGATTTGCTCTTTTTCCATTTTTTTCTTTATTTTCTATATTAATAGTACCATCAGCATTGTATTTATTAGGATTGTTTGCTCTTCTCTGTCTATCTAATTTTTCTTTTGTAGTCTTATTTTTTTCTTTTTCATTTATTTCTATATTTTTCAGCTAAAGTCTTTAATTCTACTTTATTATCACTAACGATTGCTATTGTTGAAGTTCCTATATCAATTCCAATTTCATTTTCTCCACCAACTTTATGTTTTTTAGGAGGTGTTCCTCAAAAGTTATTTGAATATAGTATTTATTTTTTTCCATTTACAACTCTCTTAAGTAATCTACAATACAATAACTTATCTAAAAAAACAACTTTGTGCATATTTATCATTATTTTTTTATTATTACAGGAATCTTTAAGCCTAACCAAGATATGCAACAATCTTCTTTAAAAAAATCTAAGACCTGTAATATTTTCCTTTTTTTCTAACAGAATAGAAATCTCCATAACTTTTTAAAATATACTTTTTAGCTTTTACCATACTTAAATTTTTTTCATAAGTTGCAAAAAGCTCTTTCAGCTAACTCTTGTCCCATTTGAGATCCTATATTCTTTTTAAATTTTTTTGTGTCATAGGTTTTACGTATTTATTTAATTCAAATTTAGATATTGAATATTTTTTTATCTAATTCTTTATATCTTTTAGATTGCTCTTTTTTTCTCTAAATTACTAATTTCTTTATACTCAGAAGAATTTATCATTTTTCTATGTCTTTTAAGAATTTCATAAAGGCAAGCATTATATATCATTCTAGCAATATTTAATCTTTTTCTAAAAATATGTTCTTGCCATAGTTCAGTTTTTTAAAGCTAATGTCAATACATAATTCGCCATAGTTCCTCCTTCTCATCTTTTCTTTTTGAGTTTGGATATATCTTCTATATTTTACACACCACACTATATGATATTGAATTGAATACACATATCCTCTTCCAAATTAATATTTGATATTTTTTTATTATCATTTTTATTATACTATATATATTTAATTATTTCAAATTTTTTTATAAACAAAAAAATATGCCATTCATCTCACGACTAACACCCCTATGAGTGCTAGAGTTGCGAATGTTCTGGCATAATTCATAAATAATTTACCACTTTTTGTGGTATGTCTCTTCTGTCATCCTTACACCTGCTACAAAAGTGTTCTTTAGAAAAAAATACTCCATTAGGATAATATCTCTCAAATGTTCCATCAGGTAAACCATTTACAAAGCTTCCTTTTGCTCTATATTTCTCAAATATAAGCTCAAAAGTTCCTGTAACTTTTTTTACTATCATTATATAAAACCCCACCTTTGACTTCATATTTTTTTCTTTAGCAGAAATAGATATAGGCAGTAAAAATAATAATAAAAGTACTAATAAAAATTTTTTTCATAAAACCCCTCCAATTAATTTTTTTACTAAATCTTAGCATTCTAAAAAAATACTGTCAATTAAAGAAAAAAATTTTTTTATAAATTTAGCTATGGTTTATAATTATAAATTTATAAAGATTGTAATTTTTACAAATTTAAACTCTGAGGTATTTCAGTATATTTTTTATGATGAATTTATAAAAACATTGATAAAAGTGATATTAATATTCATAATTTAAAAAAATAAATAAATGAGAATAAAAAAATAGAAATAATGTGAAATGAAATAAAACATATTTAACAAAAAAATCAAAAATAAAAAGCTGTTATTTTTATTTTTAAGAGTAAGTTTCAAAATAAAATAACACTAAAAAAATTTTTAAAAAAATCATCAAAAACCTCCTTGAAAAAAGCTTGAAAATGATTAAAAGATATGATAAAATTAATGTCAACAAAATTAGTATATTATAGCTGTCCGAAAAAAATAAAATAACAGTTGTAATAAAGATGGAAAGTGGGAAAATACATAGTCTAAAAATACATTAGTTTATACATAAAAAGGAGAGAGAATGAATAACAAAGAGAGAGACGAAAAATTTCTGAAATCTTGGTTAAAAAAGAAAATCAGTATAACAACTTCTACGGTTGTTAGTTTTTTGATTACTGGTGCAGCCAGTTATGCTGTTCCTAATAGTAAGATGAATAATGCAGGGACAAATTCAACAGCATGGCCAACTCAGGAAGGAATAGTGGTTTTTGGACATGGATCAAAAACTTATGTTGGAGGTGCTGTTGTTTTAGGAGCTAATGCACAAGCTAAAGGCTCTGGAGAAGATTCAGGGATAGCTGTAGGTAGATTGGCTAATGCTAATGGGACTAATGCACAAGCTATGGGAGTTAATGCTAGAGCAACAGGAGCTAAAAGTTTAGCTATAGGTTCAGATTCAGTAGCTCAATCAGAAAGAGATATAGCTATAGGGGCTGAAGCTAATGCTGCAAATTCACCAAGGATAAATAATACAATAACTAGAGGAGTAGCTATAGGGAATAAATCTATAGCTAATGGAGGTGTCAGCATAGGAGATTCAGCTTCTTCACAGAGCTTTGGAGTAGCAATAGGATATAGAGCAGGTGCCGACAATACTACATTTGGTGATTCTTATGCAAATGTGACAATAGGAGCAAATACAAGAGTTGGAGATGTGGGAGTCAAAGCTGGACAAGGAGTAGCTATAGGAAGTGCGGTAGGGACTGGACAAGGTGCTTGGGCGAAAGGAGATCAATCAATAGCGATAGGAGCTAATACTGTGGCTAAGGGAAATTCATCTATAGTAATAGGTGGAGATGATTTGGATGCAGTTGCTGCGTCAAGTTCTAGTTATGAGAAAAGAATTTTTGATAAAAATGGGAATCAAGTAGGTTCTACTGTTACAGTAAATAATAATTTGGATCAAATATTTTCAGATTTGACAGGTAGAGGAAAAATTTTAACTGCAGAGGCAATAATTGATGGGTCAAAATATGAACAATATAAAGATGCTGAAGCTGGACAAGGAGCGGTTTCTTTAGGGGTAAAATCTATATCAGGAGATATAGCTCTAGCTATAGGTACTATGGCTGAAGCAAGAGGGTTAAACTCAGTTGCTATAGGTACTGGAGCTCAAACTCCTCAAGCTAATGCTGTTGCAATAGGTGGAGGATCTTCAACAAATGGAATCCAAGGAAGACAAGTAAAGGATGCAAATATAACACTTACAGATGGAAGTACTATGAATTTAACAAACTTTGCTGGAGCAGAAAATATTGAAGAAGGAGACATAGTTTCTTTTGGTAGAATAGGGAATGAACGTCAATTAAAACATATAGCACCTGGGGAACTTTCAGCTACAAGTACAGATGCAATTAATGGATCACAATTATTTTTCTGTTGCTAGAAAAATTAGGTGATGATATTAGTAAATTTAAATATGTTTCTATAAAATCAAATGATGCAGGAAACAAATTAAATGATGGAGCAACAGAAAATAATGCTATTGCTATAGGACCTAACGCTTCAACAAAAAGTTGCAAGTGCAGTATCTTTAGGAGATGGGGCGAATATAGTTGCAGCTCCTACAACAGATAAAGGTGGAAAACTTTTACAAACAGTAATGTCATCAGGTTCTGGAGTAGCTATTGGTAAAAATGCTACAGCTGTTCAAGCTGGGGTAGCTATAGGAGACACTTCTTCTACAGTTACATCAGGTATAGCTATAGGTAGAGAAGCAAAAGTAACAAATAAATATGAAGCAGCTTCAGAATCATATGTAGTAGGAGATAGCCAAGATGGGTATCTTAACTATGATCGTGTACAAAACCCTGATAATTTACAATATAGTAAAACAGAAACTACAGGAAATAATATATTCAGTCCAGACAGATATAATGGACAAGGTATTGCAATAGGATATAAAGCAGAATCAAATATGTTTGGTACAAGTTTAGGTAACAGTGCGGTTGCAAAACAAGGTGGACTAGCTTTAGGAACTTTTGCTAAGGCTGAAGGAGCAACAGCAACAGCTATAGGTCTAGGTGCTAACTCTAGTGGAGCTAGAGGAATAAGTATGGGTAGACAAGCTTCTGCAACTACAGCTGATTCAGTAGCAATAGGTACAGGAGCAAGAGGAGGAGCAACTAGTGCTGGAGGAAGTGTAGCAGTAGGAGGAGGAGCAGCAGCGACTGGAACTCAAGCTATAGCAATTGGAGGTCTTTATGGTAATGACCTTTATTCGTCATCTGCAACAAAAGATGGAGCAGGAAATTTAACTAAAAATACTCAAGCTAGTGGAGAAGCTTCTATAGCTATGGGGGTTAATACAAAGGCAACTGGAACTAAGGCATTAGCAATGGGTGCAGATGCTCAAGCTAAATCAGAAGCAGCATTAGCAGTAGGTGTTAATGCAGTGAGTGATAAAGGAATAGCAATCGGAAAAAATTCTATTAGTAGACAAGATGGAAGTATATCTTTAGGTCTAGGTGCTAGTAATAATGGTGGAGTAGCAATAGGAGAGGCTGCAAATGCAATAGTTCAAAGTACTGATTTAACTACAGCTAATGGATTAGCATTTGGAAAGGGTTCTGTTGCTAAAGGAAGTGTTAGTATAGGAGATGAATCTTATTCAGACCATTTGGGAGTATCAATAGGATATAAGGCAGGAAATGGGAACTCTAACACTGGAAGATCGTATAACAATATTACAATAGGATCTTATACTAAAGCAGGAGAAGCTGGAAAAATAGTAAGTCAAGGAATAGCAATTGGAAGTGGAACAAAAGAAAAGGAAGGAGCTTGGGCAAAGGGAGATCAATCAATAGCGATAGGATCAAATACTGTAGCTAAGGGAGATTCATCTATAGTAATAGGTGGAGATGATCTTAATGCTGTTTCTCTTTCAAGGACTAGTTACACAAAAAGATTTTTGATAAAAATGGAGCTCAAACAAGTACTCAAAATGTAAATAATCAAAGTTTAAATGATATATATAAGAATTTAACAGGAAGAACGGAAGGTTTAGGATATGGAGTATATAATGGAACTAATAGTGGTCAAGGTGCAGTTGCTTTAGGAGTAAAGGCTGAAGCTGGAGATATAGCTCTAGCTATAGGAACTTTAGCAGAAGCTAAAGGAATAAACTCAGTTGCTATAGGTACAGGAGCTCAAGCACCACAAGCGAATGCTGTTGCTATAGGTGGAGGATCTACAACAAATGGTATTCAAGGAAGACAAGTAAAAGATGCAGATATAACACTTGCAGATGGAACTACTACAAGATATGGAAACTTTGCTGGAGCAACAAATGTTGAAGAAGGTAGTATGGTTTCTTTTGGTAGATTAGGAAAAGAACGTCAATTAAAGAATATCGCACCTGGAGAAATATCAGCTACAAGTACTGATGCAATAAATGGTTCTCAACTATATTCAGTAGCTAAAACACTTGGAGAAGGATGGAAAGCAGATGCAGGTGGAAACAAAATTGGGACATCTACATTAACATCAGTTAAACCAGGAAATACTGTAGTTTATTCAGCAGGTTCTAACTTACAAGTTAAACAAACTGTAGATGCTACTAATGGTAAACAAACTTATGAATATAGTTTAAATAAAAGATTTAACAGGATTAGATTCAGTAACAACTAAAAAAATTAACAGTGCCAGGAACAGGTGGAAAAAGATACTGTAATAGATAATAATGGTATCAATGCTGGTAATAACAAAATAACAAATGTAGCACCAGGAGTAAATGGAACAGATGCAGTAAATAAAAACCAATTAGATCAAAAAATTGGAGATAACACAATAAAATTAGGTGGAGATAAAGGAACAACAGGAACACAAAATTTATCAAAAGCTGGAGGTCTTCAATTTAATATAAAAAAAGTGGTGATGGACTAGAAACATCAGCATCAGGAACAGATGTAACAATTGAATTAGATACTGTAACAAAACAAAAAAACTAAATAAAAGCTGTAATGCCATTAAAATTTAGTGGAGATGACTATGATCCATTTGATGAAGTAAGCACTGTAGTGTCTAAAGAATTAGGACAAAAATTAGAAATAGTTGGAGGAGCAGATACTACAGATCCTACAAAATTGTCTAACAATAATATTGGTACTATGGTAGATGGTACTGGAAAAATAAATATAAAACTTGCAAAAGAGTTAAAAGACTTAACATCTGCTGAATTCAAAACAGCAGCTGGAGATAAGACTGTAATAAATGGAAATGGCTTAACAGTAACTCCATCTACAGCAGGAGCAGCACCAATTTCTGTAACTAAAGACGGAATCAGTGCTGGAGATAAAAAGGTAACAAATGTAGCACCAGGAGCTATTAATAAGACATCAACAGATGCAATAAATGGTTCTCAACTATATAACTTAGCTTCAAACACTATCCAATTAGGTGGAGATAAAGGAACAACGGGTACACAACAATTAGATAATGCTGGAGGAATCAAGTTTGATATAGTTGGAGCAAACGGAATTACTACAGAAGCTAAAAATGGAAAAGTAACTGTATCAGTAGATCCTTCAAAACTATCGGCTGGAAGTAGTAAGTTAAGTTACACAGCAAATGGAGATACAACTAAACAAGAAGTTAAACTATCTGATGGATTAAATTTCACAGATGGAACATTAACAACAGCAACTGTAGATACAGCAGGAAAAGTAAAATATGATGTAAAAACTACAACATTAACATCGACAGATGGAAAAGTAACAGTTCCAACAACAGATGGAGTAGCAACAGCAAAAGATGTAGCTAATGCAATAAATAATGCAGGATGGAAAGCAACAGCGGACGCAACAGGAACAGGAGCAAAAACTGGAACACTGAGTGCACAACTAGTTAAAAATGGATCAACAGTAACTTATGTAGCTGGAGATAACTTAACAGTGGCACAAGATGTAGATGCATCAGGAAACCATAAATATACATATAGTTTAAACAAGAATCTAAAAGATCTTGATTCAGTAACAACTAAGACTATTACAATACCAGGAGCAACACCAGGAACAAATGATGTAGTAATAGGAAAAGATGGAATCAACGCTGAAATAAACCAATAACTAATGTAGCAGATGGAGTAAATGGAAAAGATGCTGTAAACAAGAGTCAATTAGATAAAATTGGAGACAATGAAATCAAATTAGGTGGAGATAATGCAACTGCAACAGCAGGACAAAAAGTTATCACAAACTGGTGGACTTAAATTCAACATCAAAAGGTGCTAATGGAATAGAAACATCAGCAGCAGGAACAGATGTGACAGTTAAATTAGATGCTGCGACAAAAGGGAAAAATAGATAATGCAGCAGATAAAGATTTATCAAATATCACAACTGCAGGAAAAGATGTAATAAAAAGATACAGCAGCTTGGAAAGTAAAAAGCTAACAGTAATGCATCTGAAACAGTAAAAAGGTGGAGATGAAGTAGTATTCAAAGATGGAGCTGGAGTAACAATAACTCAAAATGGTAAAGAATTTATAATAGCAGCGGATACATCTAAGATTTCAAAAAGATACTAAGATAAGCTATACTGCAAATGGAGCAGCACCTAAGAAAGAAGTTTCATTAGCAGATGGATTTAACTTTGAAGATGGAACATTAACAACAGCAACTGTAGATACAGCAGGAAAAAGTAAAATATGATGTAAAACTACAACATTAACATCGACAGATGGAAAAAGTAACAGTTCAACAACAGATGGAGTAGCAACAGCAAAAAGATGTAGCTAATGCGATAAAATAATGCAGGATGGAAAGCAACAGCGGATGCAACAGGAACAGGAGCAAAAACTGGAACACCAAGTGCACAACTAGTTAAAAATGGATCAACAGTAACTTATGTAGCTGGAGATAACTTAACAGTGGCACAAGATGTAGATGCATCAGAAACCATAAATATACATATAGTTTAAACAAGAATCTAAAAGATCTTGATTCAGTAACAACTAAGACTATTACAATACCAGGAGCAACACCAGGAACAAATGATATAGTAATAGGAAAAGATGGAATCAACGCTGAAATAAACCAATAACTAATGTAGCAGATGGAGTAAATGGAAAGATGCTGTAAACAAGAGTCAATTAGATAAAATTGGAGACAATGAAATCAAATTAGGTGGAGATAATGCAACTGCAACAGCAGGACAAAAAGTTATCACAAACTGGTGGACTTAAATTCAACATCAAAGGTGCTAATGGAATAGAAACATCAGCAGCAGGAACAGATGTGACAGTTAAATTAGATGCTGCGACAAAAAGGAAAATAGATAATGCAGCAGATAAAGATTTATCAAATATCACAACTGCAGGAAAAAGATGTAATAAAAAGATACAGCAGCTTGGAAAGTAAAAGCTAACAGTAATGCATCTGAAACAGTAAAAGGTGGAGATGAAGTAGTATTCAAAGATGGAGCTGGAGTAACAATAACTCAAAATGGTAAAGAATTTATAATAGCAGCGGATACATCTAAGATTTCAAAAGATACTAAGATAAGCTATACTGCAAATGGAGCAGCACCCTAAGAAAGAAGTTTCATTAGCAGATGGATTTAACTTTGAAGATGGAACATTAACAACAGCAACTGTAGATACAGCAGGAAAAAGTAAAATATGATGTAAAAACTACAACATTAACATCGACAGATGGAAAAAGTAACAGTTCAACAACAGATGGAGTAGCAACAGCAAAAGATGTAGCTAATGCGATAAATAATGCAGGATGGAAAGCAACAGCGGATGCAACAGGAACAGGAGCAAAAACTGGAACACCAAGTGCACAACTAGTTAAAAATGGATCAACAGTAACTTATGTAGCTGGAGATAACTTAACAGTGGCACAAGATGTAGATGCATCAGGAAACCATAAATATACATATAGTTTAAACAAGAATCTAAAAAGATCTTGATTCAGTAACAACTAAGACTATTACAATACCAGGAGCAACACCAGGAACAAATGATATAGTAATAGGAAAAGATGGAATCAACGCTGGAAATAAACCAATAACTAATGTAGCAGATGGAGTAAATGGAAAAAGATGCTGTAAACAAGAGTCAATTAGATAAAATTGGAGACAATGAAATCAAATTAGGTGGAGATAATGCAACTGCAACAGCAGGACAAAAGTTATCACAAACTGGTGGACTTAAATTCAACATCAAAGGTGCTAATGGAATAGAAAACATCAGCAGCAGGAACAGATGTGACAGTTAAATTAGATGCTGCGACAAAAGGGAAAATAGATAATGCAGCAGATAAAAGATTTATCAAATATCACAACTGCAGGAAAAAGATGTAATAAAAGATACAGCAGCTTGGAAAAGTAAAAGCTAACAGTAATGCATCTGAAAACAGTAAAAGGTGGAGATGAAGTAGTATTCAAAGATGGAGCTGGAGTAACAATAACTCAAAATGGTAAAAGAATTTATAATAGCAGCGGATACATCTAAGATTTCAAAAGATACTAAGATAAGCTATACTGCAAATGGAGCAGCACCTAAGAAAAGAAGTTTCATTAGCAGATGGATTTAACTTTGAAGATGGAACATTAACAACAGCAACTGTAGATACAGCAGGAAAAAGTAAAATATGATGTAAAAACTACAACATTAACATCGACAGATGGAAAAAGTAACAGTTCCAACAACAGATGGAGTAGCAACAGCAAAAGATGTAGCTAATGCGATAAATAATGCAGGATGGAAAGCAACAGCGGATGCAACAGGAACAGGAGCAAAAACTGGAAACACCAAGTGCACAACTAGTTAAAAATGGATCAACAGTAACTTATGTAGCTGGAGATAACTTAACAGTGGCACAAGATGTAGATGCATCAGGAAACCATAAATATACATATAGTTTAAAACAAGAATCTAAAAGATCTTGATTCAGTAACAACTAAGACTATTACAATACCAGGAGCAACACCAGGAACAAATGATATAGTAATAGGAAAAGATGGAATCAACGCTGGAAATAAACCAATAACTAATGTAGCAGATGGAGTAAATGGAAAAGATGCTGTAAACAAGAGTCAATTAGATAAAATTGGAGACAATGAAATCAAATTAGGTGGAGATAATGCAACTGCAACAGCAGGACAAAAGTTATCACAAACTGGTGGACTTAAATTCAACATCAAAGGTGCTAATGGAATAGAAACATCAGCAGCAGGAACAGATGTGACAGTTAAATTAGATGCTGCGACAAAAGGGAAAATAGATAATGCAGCAGATAAAGATTTATCAAATATCACAACTGCAGGAAAAGATGTAATAAAAGATACAGCAGCTTGGAAAGTAAAAGCTAACAGTAATGCATCTGAAACAGTAAAAGGTGGAGATGAAGTAGTATTCAAAGATGGAGCTGGAGTAACAATAACTCAAAATGGTAAAGAATTTATAATAGCAGCGGATACATCTAAGATTTCAAAAGATACTAAGATAAGCTATACTGCAAATGGAGCAGCACCTAAGAAAGAAGTTTCATTAGCAGATGGATTTAACTTTGAAGATGGAACATTAACAACAGCAACTGTAGATACAGCAGGAAAAGTAAAATATGATGTAAAAACTACAACATTAACATCGACAGATGGAAAAGTAACAGTTCCAACAACAGATGGAGTAGCAACAGCAAAAGATGTAGCTAATGCGATAAATAATGCAGGATGGAAAGCAACAGCGGATGCAACAGGAACAGGAGCAAAAACTGGAACACCAAGTGCACAACTAGTTAAAAATGGATCAACAGTAACTTATGTAGCTGGAGATAACTTAACAGTGGCACAAGATGTAGATGCATCAGGAAACCATAAATATACATATAGTTTAAACAAGAATCTAAAAAGATCTTGATTCAGTAACAACTAAGACTATTACAATACCAGGAGCAACACCAGGAACAAATGATGTAGTAATAGATAAAAATGGAATCAATGCAGGAGACAAGAAGATCACTAATGTAGCAGCAGGAAAAAGCTGATACAGATGCAGTAAATGTATCTCAATTAAAAACAGTAACAGATAACACAATAAAATTAGGAGGAGATACAGGAACAACAGATTCAGTAAAATTATCAAATGCTGGTGGAATCAAGTTTGATATAGTTGGAGCAAACGGAATTACTACAGAAGCAAAAAGATGGAAAAAGTAACTGTAAAAAGTAGATGGTTCAACAATAGGAGCAAATGCTAAATTAAAATATGCTGCAAATGGTGGAGCAAAAGAAGAAGTAACATTAGCAGATGGACTAAACTTTAAAGATGGTAAGTTTACAACAGCAACTGTAGGAGCAAATGGAGAGGTTAAATATGATACTGTAACACAAGGATTAACAGTAACAGATGGAAAAGCAGGATTACCAACTCCAGCAACTCCAGGAGGAACAACACCAAATGGATTAGTAACAGCACAAGATGTTGCAGATGCATTAAATAATGTAGGATGGAAAGCAACAGCAGATGCAACAGGAACAGGAGCAAAAACTGGAACTCCAAGTGCACAATTAGTTAAAAATGGATCAACAGTAACTTATGTAGCTGGAGATAACTTAACAGTGGCACAAGATATAGATGCAAGTGGAAACCATAAATATACATATAGTTTAAACAAGAATCTAAAAGATCTTGATTCAGTAACAACTAAGACTATTACAATACCAGGAGCAACACCAGGAACAGATGATGTAGTAATAGGAAAAGATGGAATCAACGCTGGAAATAAACCAATAACTAATGTAGCAGATGGAGTAAATGGAAAAGATGCTGTAAACAAGAGTCAATTAGATAAAATTGGAGACAATGAAATCAAATTAGGTGGAGATAATGCAACTGCAACAGCAGGACAAAAGTTATCACAAACTGGTGGACTTAAATTCAACATCAAAGGTGCAAATGGAATAGAAACATCAGCAGCAGGAACAGATGTGACAGTTAAGTTAGATACTGCAACAAGAGGAAAAATAGATAATGCAGCAGATAAAGATTTATCAAATATCACAACTGCAGGAAAAGATGTAATAAAAGATACAGCAGCTTGGAAAGTAAAAGCTAACAGTAATGCATCTGAAACAGTAAAAGGTGGAGATGAAGTAGTATTCAAAGATGGAGCTGGAGTAACAATAACTCAAAATGGTAAAGAATTTACAATAGCAGCAGATACAACTAAGATTTCAAAAGATACTAAGATAAGTTATACAGCAAATGGAGATGCACCTAAGAAAGAAGTAACATTAGCAGATGGACTAAACTTTAAAGATGGTAAGTTTACAACAGCAACTGTAGGAGCAAATGGAGAAGTTAAATATGATACTGTAACACAAGGATTAACAGTAACAGATGGAAAAGCAGGATTACCAACTCCAGCGACTCCAGGAGCAACAACACCAAATGGATTAGTAACAGCACAAGATGTTGCAGATGCATTAAATAGTGTAGGATGGAAAGCGACAGCAGATGCAACAGGAACAGGAGCAAAAACTGGAACACCAAGTGCACAACTAGTTAAAAATGGATCAACAGTATCTTATGTAGCTGGAGATAACTTAACAGTAGCACAAGATGTAACAGCTGGAGATCACAAATATACATATAGTCTAAATAAAGAGTTAAAAGATTTAACATCAGCTGAATTTAAAACAGCAGCAGGAGATAAGACTGTAATAAATGGAGATGGATTAACAGTAAGTCCAGCAACACCAGGAACTGCACCAATATCTATAACAAAAGATGGAATCAGTGCAGGAGATAAGAAGATTACTAATGTAGCAGCAGGAAAAGCTGATACAGATGCAGTAAATGTATCTCAATTAAAAACAGTAACAGATAACACAATAAAATTAGGAGGAGATACAGGAACAACAGATTCAGTAAAATTATCAAATGCTGGTGGAATCAAGTTTGATATAGTTGGAGCAAATGGAATCACTACAGAAGCAAAAGATGGAAAAGTAACTGTAAAAGTTGATAGTTCAACAATAGGAGCAAATGCTAAATTAAGCTATACAGCAAATGGAGCAGCACCTAAACAAGAAGTAACATTAGCGGATGGGCTAAACTTCAAAAATGGTAACTTTACAACAGCAACTGTAGGAGCAAATGGAGAGGTTAAATATGATACTGTAACACAAGGATTAACAGTAACAGATGGAAAAGCAGGATTACCAACTCCAGCAACTCCAGGAGGAACAACACCAAATGGATTAGTAACAGCACAAGATGTTGCAGATGCATTAAATAATGTAGGATGGAAAGCAACAGCAGATGCAACAGGAACAGGAGCAAAAACTGGAACACCAAGTGCACAACTAGTTAAAAATGGATCAACAGTATCTTATGTAGCTGGAGATAACTTAACAGTAGCACAAGATGTAACAGCTGGAGATCACAAATATACATACAGTCTAAATAAAGTGTTAAAAGATTTAACATCAGCTGAATTCAAAACAGCAGCAGGAGATAAGACTGTAATAAATGGAGATGGATTAACAGTAAGTCCAGCAACACCAGGAACTGCACCAATATCTATAACTAAAGATGGAATCAGTGCAGGAGACAAGAAGATCACTAATGTAGCAGCAGGAAAAGCTGATACAGATGCAGTAAATGTATCTCAATTAAAAACAGTAACAGATAACACAATAAAATTAGGAGGAGATACAGGAACAACAGATTCAGTAAAATTATCAAATGCTGGTGGAATTAAATTTGATATAGTTGGAGCAAACGGAATTACTACAGAAGCAAAAGATGGAAAAGTAACTGTAAAAGTAGATGGTTCAACAATAGGAGCAAATGCTAAATTAAGCTATACAGCAAATGGAGCAGCACCTAAGAAAGAAGTAACATTAGCAGATGGACTAAACTTTAAAGATGGTAAGTTTACAACAGCAACTGTAGGAGCAAATGGAGAAGTTAAATATGATACTGTAACACAAGGATTAACAGTAACAGATGGAAAAGCAGGATTACCAACTCCAGCGACTCCAGGAGCAACAACACCAAATGGATTAGTAACAGCACAAGATGTTGCAGATGCATTAAATAATGTAGGATGGAAAGCAACAGCAGATGCAACAGGAACAGGAGCAAAAACTGGAACACCAAGTGCACAACTAGTTAAAAATGGATCAACAGTATCTTATGTAGCTGGGGATAACTTAACAGTAGCACAAGATGTAGATGCAAGTGGAAACCATAAATATACATATAGTTTAAACAAGAATCTAAAAAGATCTTGATTCAGTAACAACTAAGACTATTACAATACCAGGAGCAACACCAGGAACAAATGATGTTGTGATAGATAAAACTGGAATCAATGCAGGAGACAAGAAGATCACTAATGTAGCAGCAGGAAAAGCTGATACAGATGCAGTAAATGTATCTCAATTAAAAACAGTAACAGATAACACAATAAAATTAGGAGGAGATACAGGAACAACAGATTCAGTAAAATTATCAAATGCTGGTGGAATCAAGTTTGATATAGTTGGAGCAAACGGAATTACTACAGAAGCAAAAGATGGAAAAGTAACTGTAAAAGTAGATGGTTCAACAATAGGAGCAAATGCTAAATTAAAATATGCTGCAAATGGTGGAGCAAAAGAAGAAGTAACATTAGCAGATGGACTAAACTTTAAAGATGGTAAGTTTACAACAGCAACTGTAGGAGCAAATGGAGAGGTTAAATATGATACTGTAACACAAGGATTAACAGTAACAGATGGAAAAGCAGGATTACCAACTCCAGCGACTCCAGGAGCAACAACACCAAATGGATTAGTAACAGCACAAGATGTCGCAGATGCATTAAATAGTGTAGGATGGAAAGCAACAGCAGATGCAACAGGAACAGGAGCAAAAACTGGAACACCAAGTGCACAACTAGTTAAAAATGGATCAACAGTATCTTATGTAGCTGGAGATAACTTAACAGTAGCACAAGATGTAACAGCTGGAGATCACAAATATACATATAGTCTAAATAAAGAGTTAAAAAGATTTAACATCAGCTGAATTTAAAACAGCAGCAGGAGATAAGACTGTAATAAATGGAGATGGATTAACAGTAAGTCCAGCAACACCAGGAACTGCACCAATATCTATAACAAAAGATGGAATCAGTGCAGGAGATAAGAAGATTACTAATGTAGCAGCAGGAAAAGCTGATACAGATGCAGTAAATGTATCTCAATTAAAAACAGTAACAGATAACACAATAAAATTAGGAGGAGATACAGGAACAACAGATTCAGTAAAAATTATCAAATGCTGGTGGAATCAAGTTTGATATAGTTGGAGCAAACGGAATTACTACAGAAGCAAAAGATGGAAAAGTAACTGTAAAAGTAGATGGTTCAACAATAGGAGCAAATGCTAAATTAAGCTATACAGCAAATGGAGCAGCACCTAAGAAAGAAGTAACATTAGCAGATGGACTAAACTTTAAAGATGGTAAGTTTACAACAGCAACTGTAGGAGCAAATGGAGAAGTTAAAATATGATACTGTAACACAAGGATTAACAGTAACAGATGGAAAAAGCAGGATTACTAACTCCAGCGACTCCAGGAGCAACAACACCAAATGGATTAGTAACAGCACAAGATGTTGCAGATGCATTAAATAATGTAGGATGGAAAGCAACAGCAGATGCAACAGGAACAGGAGCAAAAACTGGAACACCAAGTGCACAACTAGTTAAAAATGGATCAACAGTATCTTATGTAGCTGGGGATAACTTAACAGTAGCACAAGATGTAGATGCAAGTGGAAACCATAAATATACATATAGTTTAAACAAGAATCTAAAAGATCTTGATTCAGTAACAACTAAGACTATTACAATACCAGGAGCAACACCAGGAACAAATGATGTTGTGATAGATAAAACTGGAATCAATGCAGGAGACAAGAAGATCACTAATGTAGCAGCAGGAAAAGCTGATACAGATGCAGTAAATGTATCTCAATTAAAAAACAGTAACAGATAACACAATAAAATTAGGAGGAGATACAGGAACAACAGATTCAGTAAAATTATCAAATGCTGGTGGAATCAAGTTTGATATAGTTGGAGCAAACGGAATTACTACAGAAGCAAAAGATGGAAAAAGTAACTGTAAAAAGTAGATGGTTCAACAATAGGAGCAAATGCTAAATTAAAATATGCTGCAAATGGTGGAGCAAAAGAAGAAGTAACATTAGCAGATGGACTAAACTTTAAAGATGGTAAGTTTACAACAGCAACTGTAGGAGCAAATGGAGAGGTTAAATATGATACTGTAACACAAGGATTAACAGTAACAGATGGAAAAAGCAGGATTACCAACTCCAGCGACTCCAGGAGCAACAACACCAAATGGATTAGTAACAGCACAAGATGTCGCAGATGCATTAAATAGTGTAGGATGGAAAGCAACAGCAGATGCAACAGGAACAGGAGCAAAAAACTGGAACACCAAGTGCACAACTAGTTAAAAATGGATCAACAGTATCTTATGTAGCTGGAGATAACTTAACAGTAGCACAAGATGTAACAGCTGGAGATCACAAATATACATATAGTCTAAATA
>BNJU01005244.1_pt1 | contig 20391 bp, 35 predicted proteins | sample 8539281 | NCBI WGS metagenome assembly BNJU01 (sample SAMD00202456, study PRJDB9452) | human saliva metagenome | isolation source: human saliva | place: Japan
CTGTGTTTGTGCTGTGGCAGATGTATATTCTTCGTCGTAATCGCGGTATTCGTTACCCGATGTACCGAGGCGATTCCCCTCGCGTACCGTGATGTACGCTCTGCCGGAGTACGCTCAGGATGCGCGCCGCGTGCTGGGTGCGCACCCTCGCTTTTCGGCGGCGGTTGCGGCTGCTCGTGCGGCGGCAGCCCCGGAGGCTTCGCAGGCGCGTGCCGCTCAGAGCACCGTCCGATGAATGGCGCACCGGTTCCGACCGGCGCCCCGAAGGCACCCTCGTACCGTGCGCAGGCGGGTAGCCAGCCGGCGCCAGAACCAGAACCTCCGAGCGTGATACGACCGCGCAGAACGCGATGGCTCAGAGCGCGGCGCAGAACATGCCCGCACCGGTTGCCCCCGCACAGCCCGCTCAGCTTACTCAGTCCGTACAGTCCGCTCAACCTTCCGAACAGGAACAGGCAAGTACTGACCAGGCAACCGCTCAGAAGTCAGATACGCAGAAGCGCCCGGCGCAGCGGTCGGTCTGCGCGTGGACGACCCGGAAGAATGCGCGAAGCTGATTCGGCCTAAGCCGCAGCGTCCGACCCCGCCCGCAGGGCCTGCACGATAACTCCTCGCAGGACTCCGAATAACTTCACGCCGTAACGGCGGTAGCCGCCCGTAGCGGCTCATACGGCAGGCATAGAAGACAGCACTTAGAAGACACGAGAAAGCCCCTCACCGAACGAATCGGTGAGGGCTCTCATAAAACGTTACTAACGTAACTGGGAGCTAGACGTTACTTCGCCAGCTTCGCCATCCACTCCTCAATACCCTCAACGGTGCGCGGCAGCGCAGCGGAGAAAGTTCACGTCTGCCGTCCTCGGTGCAGAGCACGTCGTCCTCAAGGCGGATACCGATACCGCGGTACTCCTCGGGATAGACATGTCCTCTTCCTTGAGCTACAGTGCCGGCTCAATGGTGAAGACCATGCCCGGCTCCAGCTCAGCCCACATGTACAGTTCAGCCTTCGCCTGCGCGCAGTCGTGCTACGTCCGAGACCCAGGTGGTGGCTGGTGCCGTGCGCATCCAGCGGCGGTGCTGACCGCCTCAATGGTGAGGGAAAACCTCGGCAGAAACCGGCAGCAGGCCCCACTCTTCCAGAGACGGGTGAGCCAGAACCTCCGCCCGTGGCGTCGTGAAGTTCGTGGAACTTACGGCCCGGCTTAGCCACAGCGAACGCGGCGTCAGCAGCCTCCAGCACAGCGTTGTAGACCTTCGCCTGAACCTCGAGTGAACTTACCGTTCACGAGGGGAAGGTGCGGGTCACGTCTGCGGTGTGCAGAGTGTCGTCCTCAACGCCTGCGTCCAGCAGCAGCAGCTTGCCGTCATCGACGGTGCCGTTGTTACGGATCCAGTGCAGGATAGTTGCGTTGTTACCGCACGCTGCGATGGTGTCGTAGCCCAGGTCGTTACCGTCGGTACGTGACGGAGAAGAACGCAGTCTCAACGACGCGCTCACCGCGGTGGTGCTCCTCAGCCTTCGGCAGTTCACGAATGACCTCTTCGAAGCCCTTGACGGTCATATCAACGGGAACGCTGCAGGTTCTCAGCCTCGATAGCGTCTCTTTAATCAGGCGAGCCTCGGAGAGCCACTGGCCAGTTCGGGAGTCCAGCTTGTCAGCCTGCTCCAGCTCCACGCCGGTGTTGTAGCGGAGGTGTCAACCAGCGCGTCAACAGCCGGGTCAACGTTGCGGACCAGGCGGATGTTCGCCGCCCAGCCCTGGTTACCGGCGTTCTTGGTGATAGCAACATCAAGCTCGGACAGGTCGCGGGTGCGCAGACCGAAGCGCTCGGAGAATTCCTTCAGGGTGGGGCGAGGGACCAGCCAGAACTCGCGTAGCGTGCATCCGCGTAGAACTCGGTGGTGGTGTCGCGGCCAGCCAGCGGGCGGAAGTACAGGGTGACCTCGTGGTTGGAACCGTTGTCACCGGTGCCCTCTTCGACGGGCTCGAAGATCAGCACGGCGTCAGGCTTCGTGGTCGATGCCCAGGCCGGTCTGGTGCGCAAACGCCGAGTGGGGGCGGAAGCGGTAGTCGCGAGTCGTTGGAGCGGACCTCAGCGGGCCTGCAGGCAGGACGAGGCGCTCGCCGGGAATGCCTTGAGATCTTCGGCGCGGCGCTCAGCTGCGTAGTCTGCTACGGCCTCGCGGGTGTAGCCGTCATCTTCGGCCTTGGCCCAGTCCTTAGCAATGAATTCGGTGAACGCAGACGCCTTGGGGGTGCTGCGGTGGTCGTTCTTCTGAGCTTCGGTGCTCTTCTCGTTGTTCTCAGTCATGGGTTAATCATATCTCCTTCACCATAGGTGGGCAGGTGTTTTAGCGCTGACCATAAGAGGGGCGCGGTGGGGGCAGAATATATCTGACTTGCGACCGGGTGCCTGATATTGCGCCGCCGATATTGGTAGGGTTGAATCAGAAGAGTAGATGACATACCTTAAAAACCCCGCTGAGGTGGCGACGAACCAGCAGGGGCGGGGAAGGAGAGATATGACGCAGACAGAACACCGAAATAGTGCACCTAATGCGCAGCAGGCACTGCAGCCCGCTGAATCGGGTGCGCCTGAAAATCTGAACCGTGCCGGGCGTTACGATTTGCATATTCACTCCGCTATTTCTGACGGCACGCAGAGTCTGACCGAGCTGGTGCCGCTGATTGCTCGCGCCGGGTTGGCTGGGTTTGCGCTGACTGATCACGATACGACGGCTGGTTGGGCGCAGGCGGCTCAGCTGGCGGATGAGCACGGTCTGGATTTTTCTGCCGGGTGCCGAGTTCTCTTGCCGTTACCGGTACACCGACGGTGAGTGCTGCGCACGCACGAAGACCATTCATCTGCTCGCTTATGGTTTTGATTCGGTGGGTTCGGAGTTGGCGTGCCGTGTGGAGGCGATTCGTGCCAGCCGTGAGGGCCGTGCGCAGGCTGGCCATGGGCCGTCTTGCCGCTGACTACCCGCTGACCTGGGATGACGTGTTGACGCAGGGTGAGGGAGGGAACACGGCGGTGGGCCGCATATCGCTGATGCGCTGGTTGCTGCCGGTGTGGTTGCTGATCGTTCTGAGGCTTTTGCGAAGCTGCTGTACACGGGCAGCCCTACTATGTGCCGCAGGATGCGCTGGACCCGCTGGAGGCGGTGCGTCTGGTGCGTGAGGCTGAGTGTGCCGGTGATTGCGCATCCGATGAGTACGATGCGTGGCCCCGCCCCTGAGCCTGGGTACTGGGTTTGATGGTGGACGCTGGCCTGGCGGGCGTGGAGGTGTATCACCGTGAGAACTCCCCGAGGACCGGGCGCGTCTGCTGGAGTTCATTGAGCGTCAGCGTGCGGCGCCGTGAGGTGCTGGTGACGGGTTCGAGTGATTATCACGGTGCGGGCAAAGCTCGAACCTGCTGGGTGAGAGTCGACGGATGCGGTGACGGTGGCGCGTATCCGCGAGCAGTTGGCGGCCCAGTAGAGACCCAGTAGTAAGACGAAAAGAGTGCGGTCTTTGATGAGGAACCCGCCCCACACTCTTTTGTTTCTCACCTCATTGCATATTCTCTAAATCTCTACCTGAAGGTTAGGATTTTTGATACGCTGAGAACGTTCTACTCATTGGGGCGCACAAGATTGTGCCTCCCCTCTGTTCATGAAAGGAGCCATGATGCTTCGACAACTATTCACCCGCCCCACAAAGCGCGGTCAGCAAAGCCGGTGGCACGGCTACTGCTGGCAGGTGCCATGGTGTGCGGTAGTGTTCCGGCGTGTGCCACCGGGCATTGAAGCCTGCACGAGGTGACCCCCATTGTACAGCCGGACGAACCGGCAGTGACCTGCAACGACCGCGCAGAATATGAGTACTATCGGCAAGATGGTGAATTGGGGCGTCGCGTTATCTTTGATTGGGCGCAGTGCATTGGTCTGATTTCTGAGTATCAGAAGCACCAAATGGTCAAGAGAAGATAGTGTTATCTCTCGTGGCCAGTTTGTGGGAGTATGTTGTACCGTCTGTCGGGTTCTCCTGAGGTGAAGAATCTTCCAGCTCAGTCACCGTACGGTGATATTAAGACTGATGATCCGCGTTTTCCTGTGGTGATGTGGGCTCGTGAGCGGGCATTACCTGGGGTTGGAGTGATGGGAATTTCCATTATGATACCCCTGCTAGTGAGTCTTCTACTGCCTTGATGGTGTATCGGTTGGCGAGTAGTCCAAAAGTAACGGTAGCTGCATATGACCCTGAGAAGTATTTCCTACCTTGAAGGAAAAATGGCCGAATATGCCATATAATTCGGAGCTTCATAAGGCATACACCTGTTATCACTATGGTCTTCAGAATCAAAATAATGAAGATTCTATTGAGAACGTATCGTATCGACGGTATGGTATCGTATCGCCTAACGATGAATTTGAATGGTTGGCTTACGCTACTTATGAGCAGGCCTTTGAAGTGATTCGTCTGGCAGATAAATCTTTCAAATTTAAATAAGAAACGTATCCCCGCTTATGCTATCAACACATAAGCGGGGATATGATTATAATTTATTCCACAACCATATATTCTAGAAGTTCCCACTGGAGTCTCAGTAGATTTATAGACACTGATTAATTTCAATCTTGAGGGTGGGTTCAGGAATTTTTAATAGAAAACTTCATTTATCGTTCAGAACCTTGAGTTTAGGTTTGTTATTGTCTTCGTAGTCCATGTGGCATTCGTCGTATGCGTTTGCTCCAATAATATTCAAACGCCCTGTACTACCTTCAAGATAGAAGCCCCAGCAGTGACGAGGATTCTTTTCACGGGAGTACGTTCTGATAATCCCTACGAAGATAGTGACAATCCAGAGGATAAATTTTCACTTGATACGGCTCTCGCAGCACAATGGGGTTCTGATCTTGAAGGTGGTGCAAAGCGTCTTAGTATTATGGCGCAAATGCTTTTCGATGCTTGTCGAGATGGGTGATAAGACCAGAACTGCTCAAAAAATATTAGGGGATAAATGGGTTCTTAAAATCAACTCTGGGCTTTATGAGCTATTAGGATCGAAATTAATAATTTTAAATTTGAGGGAAAGCTTGTAGCGCCGAGAATCCTAAAAGCGAGAATGAGTCCACAGAAAACTAGAAATAGTTTTGGTCCCCTGCATAGAAAAGAGCAGGGACCAAACTATTTTTATAATCTTTAAAATACGCCTCGAGTATCCGCCATGCTGCAATAGCTTCAAAAAGCCTGTTCATATGTTGCTTGAAAGTCCATTGACCTCACTCGTCGACCTTCAGAGTCCATGCTCGCTACGTCATGGTACCCTTAACTGATTCGTGGAAGCCAGTGTGCTCTTATCAGAGCCGGCTCCAGTGTATTTCAGCCAAACATGGGCCCGATGCAACTCTGAGCCGTAAGGAAGATTGGGGTTCCGCTTGGTCCAGGGCTCTTCCTCATTCGGAGATTCATATCGGGATAGCTTGACCGCCGGACTACCAGCTCAGGCGGTATGCCATGATTACTGTCGTCGTTTCACTGTGCGGGGCATCGTAATGGAAATTCCATCATTCCAACCTGGTAATGCCCCGCTCACGAGCCCACATCACCACAGGAAAACGCGGATCATCAGTCTTAATATCACCATAAGGAGACTGAGCCGGAAGATTCTTCACCTCAGGAGAACCCGACAGGCGATACAAATACTCCACAAAGTGGCCGCGAGAAATCACGGTGTTTTCTTCGATTAGCTGATACTTCTGGTATTCAGAAATCAGCCCAACGCACTCAGCCCAGTCGTAGATAATCTTGCGACTGTAATCCACATAACCAGTCGGAAGGTACTTATATTCGTAGATTGCGCGGTCGTTACAGGTCACTGCCGGTTCATCGGGCTGCACAATAGGGGTCACTTGGCGAGGTTTCAGAACGCCGAGAGAATATGCCGGAACACTGCCGCACACCATGGCGCCTGCAAGCAGTGCAGCACCGCCGGCCTGGATGGCCCGCTTCGTGGGGCGGGTGAATAATTGTCGAAGCATCATAGCTCCTTGAAAATAAGGGGGGGCACAATCTTTGTGCACCCTCATCGAGATAGAACGTTCTCAGCGTATCAAAAATCCTAACCTTCAGGTAGATTTAGGGAATATGCAATGGGATGAAAACAAAAGAATGGGGCGGGTTCTATCGGGAACCCGCCCCACACTCTTAACACGTGCTCTTATGAACGCGCAGACAAGACCGCCTAGACGCTCTCACGCGACGCATGATGCTGCAACACCGCACCCGCAGCCGCCGCATCCAGCTGAGCAGCCGCACGCGCGCGCACGAGCCTTAGCGCCGCGCCTGATGCTGACGCTGACGACGCAACCTCATCACGCCCATCAATACGCATCTTCTTATCCACCGCATCCATTGACCGGTGACGCACAAACCGGCAGGACGCACTCAACCGGCTGCGTAGTCTCCGTCAACGTATCCAACACAGCCTTCAACGCATGACGGCTCGCCGCCGTCAACGCATCACGACTCGTACCGCCACGAACACCCACCGTACGCTTCTGGCGTGAACAGCACACTCGCCCCACGCGGAACAGTTACCACGATACTCAGCAAACGACACCGGATCCACGCCCAGGCAGCCATCACCTCAACAGCCGGCGGATTCTGGATCCACGCACGAACTTACGACCAGCTGGAGCTGCCGCCGCACCCGTAGAACCAGAACCAGCGAAGAAATCCAACACCCAATCACCCGGGCGGGAACTCGCCGCAATCATACGACGCAACAAACCCGTAGGCTTCTGCGTAGGATACCCCGTCTTCTCCTTACCCGTCGGCGACACAATAGTATGCCACCACACATCAGTAGGAGCTTACCGCGAGAAGCCTTCTCTCGTCACCAAACCGGGAGCCATATATGGTTCACGATCAACCTCCGCAGATATTGAAGCATAGCTGCGGTGATCCTTCGCGTACACCAAAAATATTGTCGTGCTTCGTCGGCACGGCGGCGCGTGGACTTCGCACCGTGAGTCATAAGCCCAAATCGGCTCATTAATGAAGTTCTCACGACCAAAAATCGCGTCGCGCTAATCTTCATATAATGAACCTCACGCCAATCCAGGTGCAGGTACAGGGTGCCGTCCTGCGCAAGCAGACGATGCGCCTGCTCAATACGCGGTGCTAGGAACGCCCAATAATCCTCGAACGAGTCGTTATAGCTCGCCAGAGTCTGCAGGGTGCTCGAACAGCTCTTGCCGCTCAAAACCGGTGCGGTCACCCTTCTCAGAAGCCTCGCGCTCAACGTGCGGCGCGTCTGCTTCTTGCCCGTATTGAACGGCGGGTCAATGTAAATCACGGTGAACGCACCATCGGGCAGCTCACGCAGATACTCCAGGTTATCTGCCTGCACCAGCAGCGACGGGCCCTGCGGATCGAAAACAACCGAATCCGTGCGGTCCGCCCTCAGCGGCGAGGGAGGGCGCGGCGAGCGCCGGGGATGCTGAAATACCCAACCCCGGCCCTAGCCTTCAGAACCAGCACGGTCAGCGCCACGGCCCTTACCGCGAGAACCCTCAGAACGAGAACCCCCAGCACGAGAACCTTCAGAACGCGAGCCTTCAGAGCGGCGGCGGGTACGGCGGCGGCCCTCACCCTCCACGGGCTGACCTCAACACGGCGGGTACGGCGACGCTGACGAGGCGCACGCTCAGAACGCTCGAAGAACGTTCGGATGCGCCCTGCTCGTTACGCTCGGAAGAACGCTCGGAACGCTCAGTGCGCTTGCGGCCCTCGGAACGGCTACAGCGCTCGCCGCGGCCTCACCAGAACGAGCCCTCGCGGCCACCGTCACGACCGCCGCGAGAACGGCGCGAACCTTCACCGTCACGACCGCCAGAACGACCACCATCGCGGCCACCGCGAGAACGAGCCGGACGGCCATCCACCGCGAGTCGCGGGCGCTCTCAAAGAACTCGTCGCCCATGCCCTCAGCCACGCGCTCCTCGCGCGGCAGGCGGCCCTTAGTGCCAGCCGGAATGTTCAGGTCGTAGAACAGGTGCTCAGAGGAAGAGTACGTCTCAACCGGCTCAGGAACACCCAACTCCAGGGCGTCGTTAACGACCTTCCAGCGCGGCAGGTCATCCCAGTCAACCAGGGTCACAGCGGTACCCTCATTGCCGGCACGACCGGTACGGCCGGTACGGTGCAGGTAAGTCTTCTCATCCTCGGGCACGCGGTGGTTAATCACCGTGGGTCACGTCTTCAACGTCAATACCGCGAGCCGCCACGTCGGTAGCGACCAGAATGTCGACCTTGCCGGTGCGGAACGCCTTCAGCGCCTGCTCACGCGCAACCTGGTTCAGGTCACCGTGCAGGGGAGCGGCAGCGAAGCCACGGTTCACCAGCTCCTCCGCCACGCGGGCAGCATCACGCTTGGTCTTGGTGAAGATGACGGTACGGCCGCGGCCGGTAGCGCGCAGAATGCGGCCAATCATCTCGTCCTTGTCCAGGTGGTGCGCACGGTAGACGACCTGGCGGATCGAAGCTTCGTCTTCGAGGCGTCCTCGAGGGTCAGCGGCGCTAATGCGCATGGGCTGGTCATGTACTGGCGTGCCATCGCAATGACCGGGCCGGGCATGGTTGCGGAGAACAGCATGTCTCTGGCGGTCCTCCGGCAGGTAGCTGAGGATCTTCTCAACCGACGGCTGGAAACGCAATCCAGCATCTCGTCAGCCTCATCGAGGACCACGATCTTAACCCGCTGCAGGTTCAGGAAGCCCTGCTGGTACGGGTCGATAATGCGGCGGGGTGCCCACCGCAACCTCCAGCCGCGGCGCAGTAACTCAGCCCTGAGGCTCAATCGGCACACCACCGTACAGGGTGGCGACGCGGGCGTTGCGCAGCTTCGCAGCAATCGCCAGGTCCTCACCCACCTGAATGGCAAGCTCACGGGTCGGAACCAGAATCAGCGCCTGAGGTGCGCCGGGGTGCTCCAAATCAGCCCAGCCCTCATCGTCACGGCCGACCACACGCTGAATGGTGGGCAGACCGAAGCCGAGGGTCTTACAGTACCGGTCTTCGCCTGGCCAATGATGTCCTGGCCAGACAGAGCCACGGGAAGAGTCAGCTCCTGGATGGGGAAGGGGGAAGTAATGCCAACCGCCGCGAGGGCGTCGCTAATATCCTGGCGAACGCCGAAGTCGGCGAAGGACTTTGCAGTCTGAGTGGTTTCCTGCGTGTTCGTTTCAGTCACTGGACCGTATCTTTCTACCCCTGTTCGGGTGTGTTTCTCCTCGAGACGGGGTGTGCCAGCCAACGCCCCAACGGTGGAGGCGGTGACGGGCGGGCGTCGAAAAGCCGGCCGCGGGAAATTCTTACACGGGAAATTCTTGCCGAGACGCCGCCTGCACACATGCTCAATGCACATGGTTAGTACTCATGGTTGATTCATGATGAGGTGCAGCCTCGAGGGTCTTGAAAAAGGTACGACCGGTCATTCACTTAACCCCTCAATGATAACCAGTTTGCTTCGACGCACCCTCAGACCGGCTGTGGTGTGCGCCCGTGATGGGCGATATACCGCCCCAAAACCGGGTATTGCGAGGTTTTTGTGCGGGTGGTTTAAAACGCAAACCCCGCATTCGGCACGGCGTAATCGTACGGCGCAGAAAGCACACGCACACAGCGCACAAAGCGCGGTTACGCATCGTGACGGATGCGGGGGAAAGCTAAAGCTATAGGGGGCAGTCGGCTGAATACTTAGGCGCCGATGCCGAAGCCCACGTGGCGCTTTGGCGTCGCTACCGAGTTCGACGTAGCTGATCTGGCCGCCGGGAATCAGGGGTGGTGTTGTCTTATCGTCCATGATTTCCAGGATCGAGGCTGTCCTCGATGGCCTTGGTGACCTTCTCGGTGAGAATTTCCTTAGCCTCGCTGGTCTCAACAACGATTTCGCGGGCGATGTGGCGAACGCCAATCTTGATTTCCATGAGTCTCCTCGCAGAATAGTCCGGCGCCGCCAAGCGTGCGCGGGTATGGAACTCTATCTAGCATCTACTCTAGCGTGAATGCGCCCGCTGGCACCGTGAACGGGCGGCACTTCGCCGGGGGCTAATAAAATACTCGCCGCAGGATGCGTGAAAATGCGCGCGAAAACGCAGGGAAGAGCGGGGGCGAGGAAGCTCTTAAGAGTCCTCCACCTGAATACCGTAGAGAGTCTCCAGCGCCTGCACGTAATCCTCCGCGCGGCCCTCCGCTGCAAGCTTCTTCGCGCGCACCGTCGGGGTGTGCAGCAGGGACTTCACCATGCGGCGCATCGCCAGCTCAAACTGCTCCGTCGCCGCACCGCAGCCAAACTGGTTACGTACCTTCTCCAGCTCAGAATCCAGCACATCCAGCGTGCGAGCGCAGAGCAACAATCGCGAGAGTCAATCGTGCGGGAACGCTGACGAACAGGAACGCTGCCAGCTCAGACTCCACGATGCGCGTAGCCGTCGCCACGGATTCCTCGGTTTCCTCGGGTGCGGCAAGACGCACCGATTCGAGGGTAATCAGCTCAACGTTCGGCAGGTCGGCGACCGACGGGTCAAAGTCACGCGAAAGCGCCAGATCAAGAATCGTGTGGTGGCCAGCCGGAATCTGCTCGGGAAGCAGCGGATCGGAACCGCCGGAGCAACCAATAATGACGTCAGCCTCAGCCATCGCCTGCTCCATGCCGCCCTCGGGCACCGCAGAAACCTCGCGCTTTGCCGCGAACTCGGGGCGCGGCCCGAACGGAATTCACCCAAATATCGGTGCAACCGCGCTCACGCAGAGCCGCAATGGTCGCGCCCGCATAAGCACCCGTACCGAAAATCAGGGCGCGGCGGGTCGACCAATCCTTCTCGGCGACCTCATCCGCAAGATCCAGGGCAACAGACACAATCGAGCGGCCCTGAGCGCCAAGCGCCGTATGCTGACCCACCTGACGAGCCGTATGCGCCGCATGCTCAAACAGCTGCACCAGCTCACCGGGAAGAGTCACGCCGTCCTCTTGCGCTTTTGCCTGGGCGGCAGCCAGTGCGCGGCGCACCTGACCGGCGATTTCGCGCTCGCCCACCACAGCGGATTCCAAGCCGGAGGCGACCGTCAGCAGGTGGCGTGCCGCCTCCTCATCCTCGAACAGGTCAAAGCTGGAGCAACCAGCTCCTTGTCCAGGCCGGAGGTCTGCGCAATCGAATCAACAATCAGCTCACGAACCATGGGGACATGGGCAGACACGTGCAGCTGAACATACATTTCAAGACGGTTACAGGTGGCAAGAACTACTGCACCTTTAACACCGAGCTGACGCGCACATCTGCCGCCAGAACATCGGGTACGCCGGAGGCACCGGCGCTCAACGCAGCGACGGTGGTCGGATCAACGGTGTGGTGCGATGCCACAAATGCATAAGTACTCACTAGAGATTAATCATAACCGCCGACTAAGCCCTGTAAAGCTTTATAGAACCTAAGTTCACGGCTCCACGCGGCTTAGTGGGTGCCACATAGCGGACAGAAGGTGGGGGAACCTGCGGGGGTGCGGATGCGGTATTTCAAAAAGCCGGGGAGGGAGAACATCTCGGAATGTGACGCGGCGTATTCGGAGCTTCACCTGTGTGTTCTTCGCGTCAACAAAGGGTCTAGTAGGGGCATGTGGAGGGTGTCAGCAGAGTTCTAGCAGGTGCGAACTAGGTGTCCCCTCACCACTAAGAAAGTCACCATTAGGTAAAAAGTCACCATGACAAAGTGTCACAAAAACGCCCACATAAACCTGTCACACTAGAGACTATGAGCGAAAAGCCAGCACACCACCCCCGCGTCGGCACAGGGCACCGCACAGGCACCCGCCCCTGCTCGCACACCCCACCGACGCCCAGCGACCCCTGCTCACCGACGAACAGCTCGCACACCTACCCGCCAACCACCCCTGCGCGCAGGCACCGCCGCAGACTCGCTCATGCTCCGCGCCCTCACCGGCCGCCCCTCCAGCCACCGACCCGTCTGGTTCATGCGCCAGGCAGGCCGCTCCCTGCGAATACCGCCAGGTACGCGAAGGCATCCCATGCTGGACGCATGCCCTCACCCCGACCTCGCCGCAGAAATCACCGTACAGCCCGTCCGCCGCCCAAGGTTGACGCCGGCATCTCTTCTCGACATTGTCATTCCCATGAAGCTCGCTGGCGTCAACGTGGACATCGTGCCCGGTAGGGGCCCGGTCCTCGACCAGCCCGTACGCACCCTCGACGAGTGCGCGCCCTGCCCGAACTCAGGACAGCGACCTCGACCCCATCCGCGAAGCCGTCGCCGCAACCGTAGAAATGCTCGGCGACACCCCGCTCATCGGCTTCGCCGGAGCCCCCTTCACCGTCGCCGCCTACATGGTCGAAGGCGGCCCCTCCCGCGACCACCTGCGTCCGCGCACCATGATGCACGCCGGCCCCGCCGCCTGGCACGAACTCGCAGCCTGGGCAGCCCGCACCGCAGGCCAGTTCCTGCGCGCACAGATTGAGGCGGGCGCATCCGCCGTGCAGCTCTTCGACTCCTGGGCTGGCTCCCTCGGCGAAGGCGACTACCGCCGCTACGTGCAGGCGCACTCCGCAACCGCCCTCGACGCGGTGCGCGAATACGGTGTGCCGCGCATCCACTTCGGCACCGGCACCACCGCGCTACTTCCCGCCATGCATGAAGCCGGCGCAGACGTTATCGGCGTGGACTACCGCCTGCCGCTGTCCGCAGCGAACACCCTGCTCAACGGTGCAGTACCCTCGCAGGGCAACATCGACCCGGCACTGCTCGCCGCAGGCGGCGAAAACCCTCTACGCACACGTAGACGAAGTGCTCGCAGAAGGCAACGCCGCCCCCTCGCACGTGGTCAACCTCGGCCACGGCGTACCCCCGACCACCGACCCGCAGGTGCTCACCGACCTCGTGGCATATATCCACGAACGCACCGCGCAGGCCTAGGATAAATAACGATAAATAGACGGCGCAGATGCCGGACACCCTCCGGCATCTGCACCGAACATCTGCACCCTGAACCAACCACCACCCGTTACCGCAATGGGCAACTCCACTGCAGGCAGACCAAAGGAGAACCACCATGGGTACGCACCAGGCACCTGCACCGCACCGCACAGGTCAGTTCCTCCGCCGCGCCCCAGAACGCACGAGCTTTCACCCGCAACGAGAAGGCACCCACCGCCATCGTCATCGGCGGCGGCCCCTCCGGCCTGATCTCCGCACGCCGCCTCGCCGCAGCCGGTATGCGCGTCACCCCGCTCGAACAGCGCCACCACCTTGGCGGTGCCGTTGGTGCCCACGAAGTTGGCGGCCTTCTGCTGGACTCCGGCGCAGAATCCTTCGCAACCCGCAGCCCCATTGTCAGCGACCTCGTCAAGGAACTCGGCCTGGGCGACCAGATCGTCACCCCAACTCCCTACGGCTCCTGGCTGTACCTGCCGCAGGGCGCCCGTCGCACCCCAGCACCGGCATCATGGGCATCCCCGGCAATGTGAACGATAAGTCGCTGATTCCCGTCATCGGTAAGAACGGTCTGCGCCGCGCCCAGGTGGACAAGTTCCTCCCCGTCTCCCGGCAGGCGAGAACGCGAAGACCCTCGGTGAGCTCGTGCGCATCCGCATGGGCCAGAAAGTGCTCGACAACCTCGTCGCACCCGTAGTCTCCGGCGTGTACTCCACCCACCCCGACAAGCTCGACGTCGATGCGACCATCCCCGGTCTGCGCGAAGCCTTCCGCAAGCACCGCTCCCTCTCCGCCGCAGCGCACGCTTTCCGCTCGGCAGCCCCCGCAGGCTCACAGGTCGCCGGCATCGTGGGCGGCATGAACCAGCTGTCCGAACGTCTCGTCGAAGACCTGTACGCCTCCGGGTGTTCGCATCGTCACCGGATTCGACGTCATCGCCGTTGACCGCGACGATCCACCGGCCAGTGGTTCATCATCCAGCGCCACACCACCGACGGCGAAAACACCCCCCTCTACGCCGACTACCTGGTGCTCGCCACCGACGGCCCGACCGTGGCACGACTCATCGGCCCGCACGTCTCCACCGCACTACCCGCCATGGAACCCGGCCCCGAAGTCGCCCTCGTCACCCTCGTCGTTGATGCCCCGCCTGACAAGCACCCCGCGGCACCGGCCTGCTTGTCTCCGAAGAAGCCACCGCCGTACGCGCCAAGGCACTCACCCACGCCACCGCCAAATGGCAGTGGGTCGCCGAGGCCGCAGGCCCCGGACGCCACGTCGTGCGCCTCTCCTACGGCCGCGGCGGCGAAGGCGCCCGCTTCTCGAAGTGGCACTCGCCGACGAACAGCTCATCACCCTCGCCCTGCGCGACGCAAGCCGCATGATGGACGTAGCCCTCACCCACAACAACCTCGTTGACGCGGACGTCGTACGCTGGCGCGGCGTACTGCCCGCCTCCACCCCCGGCCACCGCGACCGAGTCAAGGAATTCCGTGAACGCGCCAGCGAACTCGGAACCCTCAGCACCGTCGGCTCCTGGGCGGCAGGCTCCGGCCTGGTCCTCACCGTCAAAGACACCTACGAGCAGATGGACCGCCTCATCTACCACGCGGCACAGGACTGGGAGGGCGTCACCTCCCCGAAAGCCGCAACCGCCAAGTAGACGGCGCAGCGGCGGCAGAAGCTCAGCCAATAACTCAGCTCAGCCAGCAACTAGACCAAAAAATTGAGAAAACGCGCAGCTACGGAAGCCGCGCCTCCAGCACAGCGAACCCTCGCTGAAGAAAGGGACACACAATGTCTCACGATCACGCAGCACACGGCCACGGCGGCGCACACGGCGCAGGTCAGGGCGGCTACACCCACGCAGGCCACGGCTACGGCGGCGCACCCAAGGGCTACGCAGTCCAGCACTCCGCAGCTGACGAGAACCGCCGCGGCCGCGAAGAAGGCGAAACCCTGCACTACGCCCTGTACACCGTGTTCGCACGCTCCGGCGCACGCCCGGCAGAGGCTAACACCGACGAGGCTCATGCCGAATTCGAGAAGGTTGTTGAGCAGCTGGCCGCCGAGGGTGTGACCCTGCGCGGCATCTACGACGTCTCCGCAATGCGCGACAACGCCGACGTCATGATTTGGACCCACGGCCAGAACCCCGAAAAGCTGCAGGCAGCAGTCCGCAAGATTCGCCGCACCGCACTGTTCGCAGGCACCACCATCGTCTGGTCCACCATGGGCGTACACCGCGAAGCAGAGTTCACCCGCAACCACGCCCCCGCCTACGCACGCGGCAAGGCACCTGAAACCTGGGTCTGCGTCTACCCCTTCGTACGCTCCTACGACTGGTACTACGATGAACCCCGAACGCCGCGCAGAAATGCTCAAGAACCACGGCATGAAGGCAATCGACTTCCCGCAGATTCTGGCAAACACCGTCGCAACCTTCGGCATGAACGACTACGAGTGGGTCCTCGCCCTCGAAGCACCCCAGCTCGTTGACCTCGTCGACATGATGCGCCACTTCCGCAACACCGAAGCACGCCTGCACGTACGTGAGGAAACCCCCTTCTACACCGGCCGCCGCATCGGCGCAGACGAAGTAGCAGAGGTTCTGGCGTGAGCCATCAGCCGAACAACGGCGTAACCCTCAACGGCACGCTCCTGCCGGACGACGTGGTACCCAACCGCACCGACCCGGCGAACACCGCCTCCAACGGCCCCGCCGCGCTCAACGAGCAGACCCTCGGCGACTACCGAAGCGAACGTAGCATCACCCGTGAACGTGCCGAAGAGGTGCGCCCCTACGACCTGGTGATTCTGTCCTCCTTCGGTGGCCCCGAGGGACAGGAGGACGTCATCCCGTCTCTGCAGCAACGTGACCGCTGGCCGCGGCATCCCGGATGAGCGCCTCGAAGAGGTCGCCACCCACTACCGCGCCAACGGCGGCATCTCGCCGATTAACGAGCAGAACCGTGCCCTGCTCGCCGCACTGCAGCAGGCGCTCGCTGAGCGCGGCCCGCACATCCCGATCACCTGGGCGAACCGCAACTGGAAGCCCTACGTGAAGGACGTGCTCGCCGAAGCCTACGAGAACGGCCACCGCAACGTGCTCGTGCTGGCAACCAGCGCCTACCCCGGCTACTCGAGCTGCCGCCAGTACCGTGAAGACTACGGTGTGGCGATTGAGCAGCTCGGCTCAAAGGTCGCGCACGTGGGTAAGATCCGTCAGCCCTTTGACGCCGGCTTCTCCCGCGCTTTGCTGACGGGCTGCAGGATGGGCTCGCCACGGTGCGTAGAGCAGCTTGCCGCACGCGATAGCGGCTCGCCGAACCCGCGCCTGCGCATCATGTTCTGCACCCACTCGGTGCCGACCTCCGCGGCGAACGAGGCGGGCCCGCGCGGCGTGAACTACGAGGGCGGCTCCGCCTACGTGGAGAAGCACCTGCAGGTCGCCCGCGCCGTGCTTTTTCGCTGGTTCGTGATGAGGCTCCGCAGCTGCAGAGACGTCGAGTGGGAGCTGGTGTACCAGTCCCGTTCCGGCCCGCCGTCCATGCCGTGGCTCGAGCGGACGTCAACGACGCCCTGGAGGCGCTGCCCACCCCGCCAACCCGTCGGAGGATGGCGAAGCTCCCGTGAAGGCGTCGTGCGGTGCCCCTCGGTTTGTCTCCGACCACATGGAAGTCAGGGGATCTGGACACAGGCGCTGGACACCTGCGAACGCCTGGGCGTGGTCGCCGTGCGCACCCCCACCCCCGGCACGCATCCGGCGTACGTGGAGTCGCTGCGCCGCCTCATTGAGGAGCGCGTGGAGAACGGCGTTTCAGCTGACCTGCGCCCCGAACGTGAGACGTCCTCGCCCCGAGCGCGAGCGGTCAGTACGGCTGGTTCGACGAGTGCGAACCCGACTGCTGCAAGCCCGGTCGTGGCGCGCCGAAGCCGGTCATCGCCGAGTACGCAGCCGGCGCTGATGCCGCCGAGTCTGAGAAGCTCCGCCAGCCGCTCCGGTGGATGCGGCTCCGGCGGATGCTGTCTCCCACTCACACCACCCTGTAGCTCCGGCTCGCCCCAACACCCCCTGACCGGGGCGTGCGGGCGGGTCGGAGCGCACGTGCCTACAGGCTATCCCCAGAATTTAGACAAACACACAGCATCGCAAACACACAGCGTCGCAAACACGCAGCCTCTGGAAACGCACACGCCTACGGGCTATCACACATCACCGAAAAAGGAGATATGAGCCATCACGAGTACATCTTGGGCACCTGCGGGTCGCTCTCGCTCTGACCCAGCCGTATCGCGCTGAAACCGTCACCTCCTCTGCACCGAACACCAGACACCACGGCGCCGCAGATGCCGAGGTCGTGGACTTCACCCTGCGCAGCCCGTCAAAACCGAAGGCGACGTGCTCACCGGCCCCCTGGCAACCCTCGGCGGCACCGGCGTATTCGCGGCGGCACTGCGCCAGCGTCTGCTCGACGGCGAGAACGCCTCCGATGAAAACCGCGTGGACATGGCGGTACACTCCCTCAAGGACCTGCCCCTCCGCACCTGCCCCGGCCTGGTGGTCGCCGCAACCCTCAAGCGTGAAGCCCTCGCGACGCCCTCGTGGCACGCGACGGCTTGACCGTCGACACCCCTGCCCGAAGGCTCCCGCGTGGGCACCGGCTCACCCCGCCCGCGCCGCCCAGCTGCGCGCCCTGCGCCGACAGCCGAAATAGTGGACATTCGCGGTAACGTGGGCACCCGCATCGGCCGCGTGAAGAGCCTGGAGGAGCACGCCGCGAAGCGGTCGTACTCCGCCAGAACACCGAAACTTCCGAACGCGCCGACCACGGCGTAGGCACCGAACGCAGCGGCGGCATGCGACGCCGTGGTGCTCGCCGTCTCGGCCTTAAAAGCGCCTGGGCAAGGAAGAACTCATCACCGAGTACGCTGACCCCACCCGCATGCTGCCTGCCCCCGGCCAGGGCGCGCTCGCCCTGGAAGTGCGCGGCGATTCGAGGAACCCGGACCCCGCCGTACTCGCCGACCCCCGAGGTGGCGCGCCCGGTGCGTGCCCTTGGCCGTGCTCTGCTCGCCGCAAACCACCACGAAACCCGCCTTGCGCGTCAGCGCCGAACGTGCCCTGCTACGCCGCCTCGAAGCCGGATGCGCCGCACCCATCGGCGCGTACGCGCACGGTTGAGCGACCTGGTGTTAACGTTGTGGTGGCGTCCCCGACGGCACCGACATGCTACGCCACACCTCGGCAACCGCCGAGCTGGATGTGCCCGGCGCCGAACGCTGGGCGTGCGCGGCCCGCGGAAGACCTGTTGCAGATGCGGTGCCGCTGCCCTTGCCGGATTGGACTCTGAAGTAGGCGTCATGTCTCGCTGAGTCCGCAAAGCTCACCATGGCTCTGAATCCCCGCGCACGGTTCTGCTGACCCGCTCGGCCACCCCAGGGTGCCGCCTTCGCGCGCCCTCACCGAAGAATGCGCGCAGAACGGGTTGGGGAGCCCAGGTACTCTTCGCCCCCACGGCAGGCCCCGCACCGTCGAGCCGGGCGAAGAACACGCCGCTGCGCTGGCGGCGCTCGCCTCGGTCACTGTGCGTGGGTGAGCTTCCACGAGCGCCAGCACGGCTCGCGCCTGCGCCGAGCTGTGGGGTGCGGGTTTGCCCGCGCCTGCGCGAGCGAGAGTGCGCATCGCCTGCGTGGGTGCGGCAACCGCCCGCGCCGATACACACCAGCCGAGGCTGGGCACAGATTTTCAGCCGCAGGTGCAGAGCGCCGCCGGTATGCTCGCGGGTTTGGGCGCCCCTGCCCCGTAAACCCCGCAGCTAATCCCGCCGCAACCGATTCAGCCGCCGTGCTGGTTCTGGAAGGCTCAATGCCGCCGACCCCTGCGCGAAGGCCTCTAAAAACCTGGGCTGGGATAGCCACCGCTGCGTGCTCACGACATGGTGCTCGCCGAGCAGGTAGCACCCCGGCGAGCTGAGCCTTGCCGCCGCCCGCGCGCTCGTGCAGGGGAGTATCCCGGAAGCCCCCGCGCCGGATGTGCTGGTGGTGACCGCCCCCCCCCGCCTGCACGCCCTGCTGGACGGCGCGCTACCGCCCGAATCGGTACCGCCGGTGGTGCGATTGGGGCGAGTACCGCCTCCGCATGCCGCGCCTCAACCTGCGCTACGTGCAGGCCGATTCGCCCTCCCCGCAGGATTTGAGCGCGCCGCCATCCTCATCTACTAAGACCACATACTTTTTATCGAGTTTCAGAGAGATCGATGAACCTCACCTGCCGCCCGCGCCGCCTGCGCACCACCGCAGCCATGCGCTCCCTCGTCGCTGAGACCACCCTGCGCCCCGCGCAGCTGATTCAGGTGTTCTTCGTTCGAGACGGCATCGACGAACCGCAGCCGATTCGTTCGATGCCCGGTCATACCAGCACACCCTGGAGAGCATCATCCCCGCCGTGCGTGAGGCGTACGAGGCGGGCATCCGCTGCATTGACCTGTTCGGCATTCCCCGCGATGAGGATAAGGACGAGGTTGGCTCGACCGCCTGGGATCCGCAGGGCATCCTGAACCGCGCGTGCCGTGCCGTGAGGAGTTCGGCGACGACCTGGTGGCTGCGGCTGATACCGCCTGGATGAGTTTACGAGCCACGGCCACCGCGGCGTGCTGGTTGATGACGCACGGTCACGCTCGTGGTGGATAACGATCAGACCGTGGAGCTGTACTGCAAGATGGCGGTTTCGCAGGCTCGCGCGGGTGCGCACACCGTTTCGCCCTCGGGCATGATGGACGGCCAGATTGCCGCAATGCGCGCCGCCCTGGACGAGGCAGGCTTTGAGGATGTGTCGATTCTGGCGTATTCGGCAAAGTACGCTTCGGCGTTCTTCGGTCCGTTCCGTGACGCGGTGGAGTCCACCTTCAAGACGACAGACGTATCAGCAGGATCGGCGAACCGCCGCGAGTCGCTGCTGGAGGTGCGCGCTGACCTGGAGGAGGGCGCGGATATGGTGATGGTGAAGCCTGCCGGCAGCTACCTGGATATTGTGCGTGAGGTGGCGGAGTTTTCGCCGGTGCCGGTGGCGGCGTACCAGGTGTCGGGTGAGTACGCGATGATTGAGGCGGCTGCGGCGAACGGCTGGATTGACCGTCAGGCTGTGGTGCTGGAGTCGCTGCGTTCGATTCACCGCGCCGGCGCGGACGTCATCCTGACTTGTTACGGTAGCGGAGGCGGCAGGCTGGCTGCGCGAGCTGGACGCCTAACCCTTCCCCACTTTTAATGCCGAAGCCACTGTGTTTCGAGCCACGTCTTTGGTGGCTTCTCGAAACACATGTGGCTTCTCGTTTATGCTTGTTCTTCCGGTTCCTCGCTGACGGGTTTGTGCCCGAGGGAAGTACACACGATGTTAC
>BNJU01005235.1_pt1 | contig 20359 bp, 11 predicted proteins | sample 8539281 | NCBI WGS metagenome assembly BNJU01 (sample SAMD00202456, study PRJDB9452) | human saliva metagenome | isolation source: human saliva | place: Japan
GGTTACGTATTACATGAATGGGGTTAGGGAGGGTGATACGTTTTTAGAGTCCATCTAGCACTAGTGATAGCTAGTGATGCTAATCACAGTTATCGTATTCCCCTGTCTAGGGGATGACCCTGTGTAGTGCATCAGAAGGGCGTTTTCCCCGCGAAAGCGGGGATTTTTTTGTCTCCCTAAGGTGTCTGGATCTCTGGCGTGCTGCAAATTTAATTTTTTAGAAAGGTGTATTGCATAAGAGAAGATGCTAAGATTTTAGACATCAACCCCGCCGGTCGATGTCGATCCGTTGGATCGTCTAGCAGCCCTCTCTGTAAGTCTCATGCTAATCCTCGGCGTGTTTTCAGGAGGGCAGTTTCAAACAAGGAATTACAAATGATTCGCAAACCTGCTCCCGCATTCCCGCTGCCGCAGCCGCAGCTGGAGGCTGACGAGCTGTCTGAGCTGGCCCGTAGCTTTTGGGCTAAAAGCGGTAGCGCCGAAACCTGGCTCTCAGTGGTGCAGCACCTGCTGGACAGTGCAGACATAGCGGGTTATCTATTCGATGAGTATCTAAGCGAGCACCACCGCCAGCTCATGGCCTCAGTGTGGGGTGGTGACCAAGCCAAAGCTCGCGCGGCCTTCGTGTTCCTAGCTGCTTGTCACGATTGCGGCAAAGTGAGCCCCCAGTTCTCGTGCCAGCGCACAGACCTGGCCGAACTGATCCGTAACCAGGGCCTGACGGTAATGCGCAAACGGGACTACCCCGAGCGCTCATACCTACCTCACGGCCTGGTCAGCCAGTTTGCCCTATGGGATGAAATCAGTGAAGCTGGCGGTAACCGGCTAGCTGCCCGCCAGTGGGCAATTCTGGTAGGGGTGCACCACGGACGCTACCCGAGCGCTGACGCCGTCGCCCTAGCCCAGCAACAATACAGGTACCAGGAGGGCTCCAGTCAGGACGATCCGCACTGGGGGCAGGCTCGCTCAGAAATTCTGCGCTTCATGGCTCGCCGTAGCGGTTTTCCCCTAATCGCCCCCGACACTGCTCTGCCTGAGCTACCTATTGCAGTAGCCTCCGCCTATACCTCCGCCCTAGTGATCGCAGACTGGTTGGCCTCTAACGAAGACTACTTTCCACTGCGACTGCGCCCGGTAGATGACAGCGGCAAACTCTCAATTAGCGGCTATCCGGAATTAAACGCCCGCCAGCAGCACGAACGTGTCAGGCGGGCCTGGAAACGCGCCCAGTTCCCCACACCCATGCGCGTTCCCAGCTTCCACAGCGAAACGCCGCAGACTTTTACCGCCACCGTTTTAGCTGGCCCGCCTCCTACCAGCCCACCAAAGCCCAGCGCGAAGTCATTGAGATCGCCGCCGCTGAAAACCCGGACCTGATGATCGTTGAGGCCCCTCCCGGCTCAGGTAAAACCGAGCTAGCTTTTGCTGCTGCCGAGGTGCTTATGCGTGAGCGGGGACTACAGGGAATTTTCGTAGCCCTACCCACCCAGGCCACCACAAACGCCATGTTTGAGCGCGTCACCAGTTGGCTCACCAGTATCTTGGGTGACGAGCCGCAAAAACTTGGGGTGCACCTAGCCCACGGTAAAAACAACCTAAACAAATCGTTTATGGAACTTCTAGAAAGCGGTCACAGCCTCCTAGAGGTTTATGACGACGACGCCGACAGCAAAGACAACGGTCTACACGCCAGCCGCTGGATGGGACAAAGGTGGCGCTCCACCCTATCTCCCGTAGTCGTGGGCACAATCGACCAAGTACTACTGGCCGCCCTCAAATCCCGCCACGTACTAGTACGCCACCTAGGTTTGATGGGCAAGGTAGTGGTTATTGATGAGGTACACGCTGCCGACGCCTACATGCAGACCTACCTCAAAGCCGCACTGACCTGGCTGGGTCTGTACCAAATCCCCGTAGTCCTACTATCGGCCACCCTGCCACCCGAGCGCCGTCGAGAATTGCTAGACGCCTACCGACGCGGCCAAGGCGCCACCACAGCCAACACCGAGCTGGATAAGGCAATCGGCTACCCAGTGATCTCCACCGTGACCGCAGGCCAAGTACGCATCCACGAAATTGAGGGTGAAGCAGAAGTAACCAAACAGATCATTCCCACTCAAGTAGCCAGCGCCGAAGAAATCGCAAAACTACTAGAGCAAGAACTAGCTGATGGCGGCTGCGCAGTGGTCATCCGCAACACGGTGCGCGAAGCCCAAGAAACCTACGCCGCCGTCAAAAAAGTCTTCGGACGCCAACAAGCCACGCTGCTGCACTCGCGGTTCCTGGCAGTTGAACGCTCCGCCCGAGACAGCTCAATGCTGGAACTATTTGGCAAAAACAGCACCAAACGCCCCCAAAGGCACGTGGTAGTAGCCACCCAGGTGATCGAGCAGAGCCTCGACGTCGACTTTGACCTGATGCTCACCGACCCCGCCCCCATGGACCTAGTGCTGCAGCGCATTGGCCGCCTACACCGCCACGCTGGGCGCAACCGCCCCCAAGGTCTACAAGCCGCCCGCTGCCTGGTACTAGTCAATGATCTCGCCTCTGCCCCCTGGAGCTACTCCAGCGGCACCGACTACGTCTACGCGCGCTACACAAACCTACGCACCCTAGGCATCCTCGCTGATCGCGGACAAATTACTGTCAGCGAGCCCAACGACTACGCCCAGCTCACCGCCTTGGCCTACAACACAGCTGAACCAGTAGGCCCGCAGCAATGGGCTGCCTCCCTAGATGCCGCCTTGGAAAAGTACCTACACGACAACCAGCGCTCACAGGCCAAAGCCGATGACTGGTGCCTAGACGGCATGAACCTACCCAAGTGGAAAGCCCCCGCATTAGAAAGCAAATTCATGGGTAACGCTGCCACCGGGGAAGAATCAAACGGGCCTGCCGTAGCCGCCAGCCGAGCAGCCGTACGCGACGGCGAGGACCAAATCCCCGTGCTCGTCGTCGCCCTAGACCCAGAGCTAAACAACGTGCCGGTAGCGCCCCCAATCAGCGGCACACAACCAGATGGCACCCCGCTTGCAGTTAGCGAATACAACGCTCGCGGCCGCATAGCCGACATCTGCAGCTGGAGCATCTCCCTACCGCCGTGGGCATTTCGCGCTAGCGGGCAGGACCTAGATGAAGCAGTGGACGCTGTGGCCCAAGAAATTTGGGACGACCCCATCACCCAAGACTGGGCTTGCCTCCAGCACCCGCTACTAGCTGGAGAACTAATCCTGGCCATGTACCTGAGCCCTGACGGCACGCGCCTGACCCGAGACCTATACGGACACAAACTTACCTATTCGATTGAAAATGGAATGGAGGTACAGGGTAATGAAACCCCCTGAATACAATCTGCTTGATGAACCATGGGTTCCCGTCAGGTTACTCGACGGGACCATCACCGAGGTGGGACTGCTGGAGCTGCTGCAGCGTAGCACTGACATCGCTGACCTAGCCTGCGAGCTACCCACACAAAACATCGCAATCCAGCGCCTAGTTTTAGCTGTTGCTTATCGAGTGGCCACGCCACTAGATGCCGAGGAATGGCTAGAACAGCTGGAAGAGGGCGCTCCCATCGAGCAAATGATCGACTACTTGGAAAAGTGGCGTGAGCGTTTCTACCTATTCGGTGGGCAGTACCCCTTCATGCAGGTGGCAGACCTACGCACCCCTAAAGACACAGTCTCAGGGCTAGAAAAACTGATTGCTGACGTGCCCAACGGCGAGCAATTTTTCACCACCCGCAACGGCAAGGCACTGGAGCGCATTAGTGCCGCAGAAGCCGCCCGCTGGGTGGTGCACACTCAAGCCTACGACCCCTCCGGAATCCGCTCAGGCGCTGTAGGGGACCGCGAGGTGAAGGGCGGTAAAGGCTACCCGATTGGGCCAGCCTGGTGTGGTCACCTAGGTTTGGTATGGCTTAAGGGCAAAAACTTCAACGAAACCCTGCTGCTAAACCTGGTGCCTGCAGATGCCGGTGACCTTAAGGGAGTGCCTGTCACAACCGAGTGGGACTGGTGCACCTGGGAAAGTAAGTACACCTGAAACGTCTGCGCGCGGAAACTACTCCCGCCTAGACCCAAAGGGAACCCCACGAGACCTGAGCATCCCCAAGCTGCTGACCTGGCATTCGCGCAGAATCAAGCTGATCGGTGACTCAAGCGGAGTCACAAGCGTGGTGCTGGCTCAAGGCGACAAGCTGGCTCCCCAGCAGATGCAGCGCTACGAGCCGCAGAGTCTGTGGCGCTACTCGCTGCCTCAGTCCAGAAATCACAAGCAAGACGTCTACATGCCCAGCAAATTCAAGGCGGGGCGTGCGCTGTGGCGAGACCTACCTGGCACACTGCCAGTTTGCGAAATGATCACGGGGGCAGACAAACAGCCCAAGAGGGAGTTCTTGCAGTCCGCAGTCTTGAGCTTCCACGCTGAGCTTAAGAGCTCAATGCTCGCTGAAGACTATCCCACACAGATGCAGATCCAGGCTGTAGGGGTCACCTACGGGCCGCAAGAAGCAACCGTTGACGACATCTACGCTGATGAGCTGACGCTTTCTGTGGCCATGATGCGCGCGGAACGCGAGGATCTGGCAGCTGAAGTTGACCGACAGGTACGTTTGACAGAGCAGGTGGCTGTAAGGGTGGGCATGCTGGGCGCAAATCTAGCCCGCGCGGCTGGTGAAAGCGGTGATGGGGCCGGTGACGGCGCCCGCGACCGTGCCAAAGAGCAGTTCTTCTCCCGCATCGATGACCCATTTAGGGCCTGGCTTGCACAGGTTGATGGACGCCTTAGCGCCCGCGAAGTTGGTCAGATGTGGGCAAGTGAGCTGCGCCGTTACGCAACCGAGCTAGGGGCACAACTAGTTGCCTCCGCATCTTCTTCGGCGATTATCGGCCGGGATACCAGCTGGGGCTTCATGAATGTCTCCATCGCCGAAAACTTCTTTAGGTCGGCTCTGCAAAAGCTAGTGCCGAATCCAGATAACAAACAGGAAGGAATGAAATGACCAGCAATGTTGCTGCTGCTGCTCAGACGCCTCCGGCTCTAGCAGCCAAGGGCTCAGCTCACGCGCAGCAGTACACGGACGGGTGAATGGCTTAATCGTTCACCGCTTGTCTACGTCCAGCCCCTCAGCGCGCGCACTGCGTGCACAGCTACGCGGCGCGCTTAGCAAGGAGGTAGGCACTGTCCCAGCAATCTGGGATCTGACCCTAGATGATCGCTCAGGATACCTAGGTGATGCTCCCACCCGTGGGGAAAAGGCCACCCACGCGGCACTGACCCTATGGGCGCTACACCAGGGCTCTAACACGCGGTCTATGCACGACACTTCAGAGCAGCCTCGCCGCTTTGCTTCTGCTATCCGGCTAATTGCTGAGAGCCAGCGTGGTGACAAGCGCGCTGAAGAAACCCCAATCTACCGGCGCTTTGCTGCTGCAGTGCAGTCGCCTACCTTTGCGGGACTGCTAGTGCACCTGCGCTCGCTGGTATATCAGCTTGAGTCTGCTGAAATCCCCTGCGATTACGGCCAGCTCGCTGCTGACCTGTTCACCTGGCAAGACCCGCGCTACCGCACCTCAGTTATGCGTGACTGGGGGCGTCAATTCGCCCGAGTTAAGCAAACCACCGACACCGACAACAAGTGACGTCAAGGAATAGAAAGGAAACCAATGTCACTCTTCATCGATATCCACGTCCTGCAGACCCTGCCTCCCTCGAACCCGAACCGTGATGACACCGGTGCCCCTAAGAGCGCAACCTTCGGTGGTGTCAGCCGTATGCGCATCTCCTCGCAGGCCATCAAGCGCGCTACCCGCCAGGACTTCGAGAAGAAGATCTCTAACGGTAACTACGGCGTTCGTACCAAGCTCATCGTTGACCTGGTTGCTCGCGCCATCGTAGCCAAGCGCCCGGACCTAGAGGCTCAGGCTGCAGACCTGGCGGAAATGGGGCTGAAGGCCATCGGTTTCAAGCTCACCGAGCCGCGTGGCAACAAGAGCGAAAAGCAACTGGCGGAAGCAGGGTTCCTGGTATTCCTATCCGCTAGGCAGATTGACCACGTGGCAGAGGCACTGGTTTCGGTGGCTGGCGAGGATGACCCGGAGAAAGCTTTCAAGGCGCTCAAGCCGCGTACTCTTGTAGATACTGACCACTCCATTGATATCGCGCTGTTTGGTCGCATGGTTGCTGAGCCTAACTCGCTAAACGTCGACGCAGCCTGCCAGGTGGCCCACGCTATCGGTGTGGGCGCGGTTGAGCGCGAGTACGACTACTACACCGCCGTCGACGACAAGAAGCGCCAGGATGACGAGGCTGACGCAGGTGCAGGCATGATCGGCACCATCGAGTTCGCTTCGGCCACGGTCTACCGCTACGCCACGATTAACGTGGAGCTGCTGCGGGAAAACCTGGGTGATGAGGCTGTGGCAGAAGAAGCCATTAAGCTCTTTGTAGACAGCTTCGTGCGCTCCATGCCCACCGGCAAGATCACCACCTTCGCTAACCGCACCCTGCCGGACGCGGTACTGGTGCAGGTACGTGACGACCAGCCCATCAACCTGGCTGGCGCCTTCGAAGATCCTATCGTGGCTAAGGGGCGTGGATTCGCAGACCCGGCTATCAAGCGGTTTGTGGAATTCGAGTCGCAGCTGCGCGAGCTCACCGGCATGGCCCCGGTGTCCTCCATCGTCTCCTGGACTACTCCGCGCGGCGCAGGCTTTGATGCCCTGGGCGACCAGGTGTCTCTAGCGGAGCTGGGTGGTGCTACCGCTGAAGTGGTGCGAGCAATCGATGAGTAAGGTACTCGTCCTGAGGCTGGCTGGCCCCATGCAGTCATGGGGCTCCTCCAGCCGGTTCACACGTCGCTCAACCGAGGCTTTCCCACGAAAAGCGCTCTGGTTGGCCTCCTAGCAGCAGCCCAGGGGCGCCGTCGGGTAGATCCCATTGAGGACTTAGCCCAGCTGCGCGTGGCGGTGCGGGTAGACCAGCCCGGCCAGCTACTTCGCGATTTCCACACGGCCCACCGTGGCGAGGTCTCGATGCCCCTGTCTGACCGCTTTTACTGGGCTGACGCGGCTTTTGGTGCCTTCATTGAGGGGCCCGATGAGCTAATTGAAGCCCTGGCGCAGGCGATTGTGCGGCCCGTATTCCCGCTCTACCTGGGTAGGCGTGCCTGCCCACCCACTATGCCCCTGCGTTTAGCGGTTCACGACGGCGCCGCCTGGGATGCCCTGCAGACAACCCCCTGGCTGGCTGCAAAGTTCTACCAGCGCAAGCGTAAAGAGGCTCGCGTGAGCCTGCGCGTGGTGGCAGATCAGGGGATCATCCCGGCCGAGGCGGAAGCTGCCTGTGGGCGCACCTTGCAGGATGTGCCTGTCAGCTTTGATTCTCAGCGCCGCTGCTACAGCTTGCGCACTGTTGAAGAGACGCGAATTGAGGTAGAAAACCCTGAATTTGTGCCAGTAAAGCCGCAGTCCATGCCCGGTTTGACTCATGACCCGATGGAGGTGCTCTGATGTTTCTGACGCGTATCTACCTAGACCCGTTTCGCCGGGGAACACGAAAATTAATGCGTAGTCGGCAGACGATGCACGCGGCGGTTCTAAACTGCTTCCCTCCCGGCTCTCTCGACGACGCCGCAGCGCCGCGCGTGCTGTGGCGGCTGGACCGGGCCGCTAACTCAGCTGGCAAGCAGGGCAGCCCCGCCTATGCGCTGTTCATTTCCAGCCCGGTGCCGCCTGACCCCTCGCACATTGTTGAGACGGCGGGTTACGACACCGACGGTGGTGTAGTGGTGCGCGAACTTGACGGGTTCCTGGACCGGCTTGAAGCTGGGCAGCGTTGGGGTTTCCGACTCTGCGTAAACCCCACGTTCAGGGATAAGGACCAGCTTGATCGGGCGGGGCGGAAGAAAATTCTGGCCCACGTCACCCAGGAGCAGCAGACTAAATGGGTTTTAGACCGGGCTGAACGCTGCGGTTTTAAGATCCTGGAATCTGCTGATCTGGGTGGTGAGCTGCCGGTGCTGGAAGACAGCCAGGGCCAGCGCGTTGATGGGAAAAACCTCCTTATCAACGGGGTTGAGCGGAGCCTGGTTGAGTTCAGGCGCGGCAATAGGCGGGTCACGTTGGCAATAGCCAGCTTTGAGGGTGTCCTTGAGGTGAGTGATCCGCAGGCACTACGCCACGCCGTCGTCAACGGGATTGGCCGAGGCAAAGCCTACGGCTGTGGCCTACTGACCTTAGCCCGGGCATGAAACCAATACCGGGAGCCAAGCCTCCTGATCCGAAGGACCTGGTGCGAGCCCGTGACCGTTTAACGTTCCTGTACGTGGAGCGTTGCACAATTAACCGCGACTCTAACGCGATTACTGTGGCCGATGGGCACGGCATCGCCCACGTCCCGGCGGCGGCACTATCGGTGCTAATGCTGGGGCCAGGAGTGCGTATCACTCACTCGGCGATCTCTGTGCTGTCAGAAAGTGGCTCCACGGTTGTGTGGGTGGGGGAGAACGGGGTGCGGTACTACGCGCACGGCACCCCGCCTTCCCGCTCCTCCCGCCTGCTGGAGGCACAGGCCCGCGCAGTCAGTGACCCGGCTTTGAGGCTTGCTGTTGCCCGCAACATGTATTTGATGCGTTTTGTGGGTGAGGATGTCTCTAAGCTGAGCTTACAGCAGCTGCGGGGACGTGAGGGGGCGCGGGTGCGTAGACTGTATCAGCAGAATTCGCAGCGCACCGGCGTGCCCTGGGATAAGCGCGAGTATGATCCGGACAATTTCGAGGACGGATCAGTGGTTAACCAGGCGCTGTCGGCAGCTAACTCGGCTATTTACGGTGTTATTCACGCGGTGATAGTTGCGTTGGGCTGTAGTCCGGGGCTGGGTTTTGTCCATAGCGGCACCTACCGCTCTTTTGTCTACGACATTGCGGATCTGTATAAGGCGAACCTAACCATTCCGATTGCATTTGACCTGGCGGCTAGTCCTACTGAGGAATCGGTAGGTAGCGCGGCCCGCAAGGCTGTGCGTGACGCCGTGAGGGAGTTTCGGCTGCTGGAGCGGTGTGTCACGGATATTAAGCGACTACTCTCGGTGGCTGGGGATCTGCCCGACGACGAGCTAGATGTTGCCGACTTGCGGCTGTGGGATGACGCGGATGGGACGGTAGCTGCTGGTGTTTCCTATGATGAGGATGTGCCCTGGTGATTGTGCTGGTTTTATCTGCTGTCCCTGAGGGTTTGCGTGGTCATGTGACGCGTTGGCTTATGGAGATTTCGCCTGGTGTTTTTGTGGGTACTTTAAGTGCTCGTGTGCGTGAGCGTCTATGGGATATAGTCGTTGCGAACCTAAAAACTGGGCGAGCAGTGATGGTGTATCGAGCCCGTAATGAGCAGGGTTTGGCCTTTCTGACCTGGGGTGATCCTTGGCAGCCGGTCGACTTTGAGGGGCTCACTTTGATGATGCGCCCTTACTACTCTGAGGGGCGCGGCCAGTATTCTGAGCCTGATCCCGCGAGTCGGTTGCGTAAGCGACCGGCAGTGAGTAAATTTCAGCGTAGGCGCAGCTGTCAAGGCTTTCCAAAATCTGACCGATTTGGGGCGTAAAGCCCCAGTTCGAGAAGTGTTTTCCCCGCTCACGCGGGGATGAGCCGGCATTAGCGGCCGCCTGGGCTAAGGGATTGAAGTTTTCCCCGCTCACGCGGGGATGAGCCTTAGCACCGGCGCCGACCTGGCCGCTATGTACGGTTTTCCCCGCTCACGCGGGGATGAGCCGCGCGCACTATGTGGTATCTGACGACCATATTAGTTTTCCCCGCTCACGCGGGGATGAGCCGTCTGTCGCAGCGTCTGTAACGTTTTGATAGGTGTTTTCCCCGCTCACGCGGGGATGAGCCGTCGCCCTCTAGCCTATCCGCCCCTCTCCATGCGTTTTCCCCGCTCACGCGGGGATGAGCCGACAGGATGAACACGGCCGGCTTGATTGATCCGGTTTTCCCCGCTCACGCGGGGATGAGCCTCTCGTTAGCATATGCTGCATAGCGGTATACAGGTTTTCCCCGCTCACGCGGGGATGAGCCGAAGTACCCAGTCCTAACTATGATGTAGGGCGCGTTTTCCCCGCTCACGCGGGGATGAGCCGGCACACTCCAAATATGCGCATACCCACCACAGGTTTTCCCCGCTCACGCGGGGATGAGCCGGCTGAACTCACCAAGGCGCGCGAACAGATCGGGTTTTCCCCGCTCACGCGGGGATGAGCCCGGGAACCTGGTTGAGACTCAAACCAGCGAAACGTTTTCCCCGCTCACGCGGGGATGAGCCGAGGTATCGCTAGTGCCCTGGCCGGCGTATGATGTTTTCCCCGCTCACGCGGGGATGAGCCCAGTTGTCGCTAGACGCATGGCGAGGAGCTGACGTTTTCCCCGCTCACGCGGGGATGAGCCTAGGCCAGGCGGCTAGTAGGATCGTCCACCGCGGTTTTCCCCGCTCACGCGGGGATGAGCCGCCACTAGCGAGCTAGACCCGCGCGCGGCCGGTGTTTTCCCCGCTCACGCGGGGATGAGCCCAAGGGCCTAAAAGACCAAGAAACTAGCGCCCTGTTTTCCCCGCTCACGCGGGGATGAGCCTTCTTGCAATATATTGGGGAAAAAGCGCCCCCTGTTTTCCCCGCTCACGCGGGGATGAGCCGCAGCAAAACGTATCCCGCTAGGCCAGATCGACGTTTTCCCCGCTCACGCGGGGATGAGCCTCTGCGTCTAGAGACTGGATTGCTTCGCCACTCGTTTTCCCCGCTCACGCGGGGATGAGCCTGGGGGGCAGTGGCTACCGGATCGGCCGCGCTAGTTTTCCCCGCTCACGCGGGGATGAGCCGCCGAGCGAATCAGGCTAGCTAAGGAACGAATCGTTTTCCCCGCTCACGCGGGGATGAGCCCGCCGCTAGAATTTTATGCGAACGGTAACACTAGTTTTCCCCGCTCACGCGGGGATGAGCCTTCAAGATACCCCGCCGCCAGTTCGCTAACGCGGTTTTCCCCGCTCACGCGGGGATGAGCCCGTATCTATGACCAACCAGACGCACTTAAGCCAGTTTTCCCCGCTCACGCGGGGATGAGCCGCGGCGCCGGCGCCGGCCGCTACACTAACCATAGTTTTCCCCGCTCACGCGGGGATGAGCCCTACCGCTGATAGTCAGAGCTACCTAGCTTGTGGTTTTCCCCGCTCACGCGGGGATGAGCCGGGCGCCCTATGCTGGTGTAAATCACTGGGGCGGTTTTCCCCGCTCACGCGGGGATGAGCCGTCCTTACCGTCAATCACTAGTCCCAGCTTCTTGTTTTCCCCGCTCACGCGGGGATGAGCCTCTCGGCTGCACAGCGGCGCTCTACAGACGCGGGTTTTCCCCGCTCACGCGGGGATGAGCCTAGACACCCTGGCCCCTAGCCGGTTTGTAGCCGGTTTTCCCCGCTCACGCGGGGATGAGCCCGGTGATCGGGAGTCAGCTAAAGAACGCTGGGAGTTTTCCCCGCTCACGCGGGGATGAGCCTCTCAGGCCAGCGCACCGCCGGTGCAACCTGGGTTTTCCCCGCTCACGCGGGGATGAGCCGAGCAAATCAAGCTACAATCCCAGCAATATCAAGTTTTCCCCGCTCACGCGGGGATGAGCCACGGCCGGCCTACCTAAGGAGCAGGGCGACAAGGTTTTCCCCGCTCACGCGGGGATGAGCCGATGCTTTTAGCTCCCATTTGGCGATATCTGCCGTTTTCCCCGCTCACGCGGGGATGAGCCTATTGCAGATGAATTTAAGGCCCCTCCGATCCCGTTTTCCCCGCTCACGCGGGGATGAGCCCTACCAAATTGCGCCGCCAAATCGCCTGCTTTAGTTTTCCCCGCTCACGCGGGGATGAGCCCAAGCCAGCGGCGGCGGTTAGGGCAGGCCTCATGTTTTCCCCGCTCACGCGGGGATGAGCCGAACGCGGGCACGCCTATAGACCAACTCGCAGGGTTTTCCCCGCTCACGCGGGGATGAGCCGGGGCTACGATGTAGTCAACAGTTTTGCCGACAGTTTTCCCCGCTCACGCGGGGATGAGCCTGCTTTTATAGAGATTTTTAGACCGGCCAATAGGTTTTCCCCGCTCACGCGGGGATGAGCCTTTGTCAGCTACCGCCGATAAAATCGCTACTGAGTTTTCCCCGCTCACGCGGGGATGAGCCTCCGCTATTGACGCCAAAGCCGCTGCACTTGGCGTTTTCCCCGCTCACGCGGGGATGAGCCGATCAGTACTGGCAAGACAATCACAGCGCTATCGTTTTCCCCGCTCACGCGGGGATGAGCCGCCGGTGCCCGCGTGGTTGGTCACGTGCACGATGTTTTCCCCGCTCACGCGGGGATGAGCCCGAGTACTCCACCTAGCCCAAACAAACGGGCAGGTTTTCCCCGCTCACGCGGGGATGAGCCCACGCGAAACCCCATCCCACTCTAGTGACTCCAGTTTTCCCCGCTCACGCGGGGATGAGCCTTTGGTGTAGCCCTGGCGGCCGCCTCGCCTGACGTTTTCCCCGCTCACGCGGGGATGAGCCGCCAGACTTTATCCCATTCCAGAACGTGGTGAAGTTTTCCCCGCTCACGCGGGGATGAGCCGTCCGACGTGCAGTCGGCGCTACTACAGCATTTGTTTTCCCCGCTCACGCGGGGATGAGCCCTCAGTCCACTGGTCAGGGTGATCCGCTGGGAGGTTTTCCCCGCTCACGCGGGGATGAGCCTTCTTGGTATTCGTTGCGTGTGATACCTAGCGCGTTTTCCCCGCTCACGCGGGGATGAGCCTGTCATGCGTAAGCCACCCCTCTAGCGCCGTTTGTTTTCCCCGCTCACGCGGGGATGAGCCGCCAGCCGATCAGCTAAAACTAGAGGTAGTGGCGTTTTCCCCGCTCACGCGGGGATGAGCCCTCCCGGGGTATTCCCTGCTCATGACTGAGCGTTTTCCCCGCTCACGCGGGGATGAGCCTACCCTAATCCGGGTGAGGCATCCTAGGTCCATGTTTTCCCCGCTCACGCGGGGATGAGCCGCGGTAGAAGCGCTTTCAAGTGCGCTAAAAGGCGTTTTCCCCGCTCACGCGGGGATGAGCCGGACCCGAAGATGTAGACAAGCGCCTACTGGTAGTTTTCCCCGCTCACGCGGGGATGAGCCGAGCATCCCCTCCTCCAGGCTGTAGTGGATCTCGTTTTCCCCGCTCACGCGGGGATGAGCCGGCGCCTGCGATCCCTGAAAATCCCATATCAGTGTTTTCCCCGCTCACGCGGGGATGAGCCCAGATATGCCTAGCCGCCTGGAATGGCATTAGGGTTTTCCCCGCTCACGCGGGGATGAGCCGATGTCGCTGCAAAATATTCACACTAGCACGCTGTTTTCCCCGCTCACGCGGGGATGAGCCTTCGTTGTCAGTAGGGGGCGCAATTAGTGTGATGTTTTCCCCGCTCACGCGGGGATGAGCCCCGCCGCGCGGGCACCGGGAATCTATCCCATACGTTTTCCCCGCTCACGCGGGGATGAGCCGGTTTTCAAAGCCGATCACTTCCTTAGGTAGTAGTTTTCCCCGCTCACGCGGGGATGAGCCGGGCTAGCACAGGCCAAAAGGTTAACAACTTAAGTTTTCCCCGCTCACGCGGGGATGAGCCCTGATTGGCCAGTTTGTTAGCTGGTTCCAGTCAGTTTTCCCCGCTCACGCGGGGATGAGCCTATCCCCTAGCGGGATGCGCTTAGCTGCTTCCTGTTTTCCCCGCTCACGCGGGGATGAGCCGGCCTCTTTGAGCATGGTCTGCGCCATTTCGTCGTTTTCCCCGCTCACGCGGGGATGAGCCGAAGCGCTAGACTACCCAACGGTATCGGCCGTGGTTTTCCCCGCTCACGCGGGGATGAGCCGCATATTCTGCCATGCGGTTACGGTGATAGGCCGTTTTCCCCGCTCACGCGGGGATGAGCCGGCCCTGGAGGCTGTTACAACGCTGTAACGAAGGTTTTCCCCGCTCACGCGGGGATGAGCCTTTTAGATTTGATACCGTTGATGAACCCATTAAGTTTTCCCCGCTCACGCGGGGATGAGCCTTCGACCGCAGCGGGGGCAACGTGACTACCAGCGTTTTCCCCGCTCACGCGGGGATGAGCCCAGTATAAAACCAATGTTGCGCTCACAGATAGTGTTTTCCCCGCTCACGCGGGGATGAGCCGCGCCTGGGCGCGCCGGGTCTAGTTCCATGCCGGTTTTCCCCGCTCACGCGGGGATGAGCCGCGGCCTGCCGGCCTATGTATGGTGTAATGGCGGTTTTCCCCGCTCACGCGGGGATGAGCCTTCGACCGCAGCGGGGGCAACGTGACTACCAGCGTTTTCCCCGCTCACGCGGGGATGAGCCGCGGTCACGGTGATAGGACCGCAATAACCATCGGTTTTCCCCGCTCACGCGGGGATGAGCCCCAATCAACGCCAGGCCCGGACATGATCAGGGAGTTTTCCCCGCTCACGCGGGGATGAGCCCCCCCTAGTACAGCTGTACCGGGTCTGGTACAGTTTTCCCCGCTCACGCGGGGATGAGCCTTTGCGATCAGTAGGCTAGACGCAGCCGTTGACGTTTTCCCCGCTCACGCGGGGATGAGCCGGTAGAGCCGGGCAAAAAAGCATCAGATACCGCGTTTTCCCCGCTCACGCGGGGATGAGCCTGGGGGCCAGTGGCTACCGGATCGGCGGCGCCGGTTTTCCCCGCTCACGCGGGGATGAGCCTTTGCGATCAGTAGGCTAGACGCAGCCGTTGACGTTTTCCCCGCTCACGCGGGGATGAGCCCGATGTTTGGTGCCGTTTGAGCACCTATAGAATGTTTTCCCCGCTCACGCGGGGATGAGCCCCCGGCCCTAGCGCCAGGGTCTCCCACGGCGTGGTTTTCCCCGCTCACGCGGGGATGAGCCGCGTTGGACTATCCAACCGTGTCATCTGTCGCTGTTTTCCCCGCTCACGCGGGGATGAGCCGCGTTGGACTATCCAACCGTGTCATCTGTCGCTGTTTTCCCCGCTCACGCGGGGATGAGCCGCCATTGCCCACACGGTGGACCCGTACACCGGCGTTTTCCCCGCTCACGCGGGGATGAGCCCTGCTACTAGGCACGCCGGTAGACGGGTGGATCGTTTTCCCCGCTCACGCGGGGATGAGCCTAGCCGCTGGCTTAGTGTAGATGGCTATAATGGGTTTTCCCCGCTCACGCGGGGATGAGCCCTATACAAATATGCGCATACCCGCCGCAACAGTGTTTTCCCCGCTCACGCGGGGATGAGCCCTCAGTAATTCCATTAGTTAGCCCTGCGTATGTGTTTTCCCCGCTCACGCGGGGATGAGCCACTGGACGGGACTACGACGCGTCCTGGGTATTTGTTTTCCCCGCTCACGCGGGGATGAGCCGAAATCAAAAACGAAACCTGGTCCCCGGAGATAGTTTTCCCCGCTCACGCGGGGATGAGCCCGCCATGTTAGGTTTAGGCGGGAAGTTTTCACCGTTTTCCCCGCTCACGCGGGGATGAGCCCCAACCTCGCGCGTGACGGACCCGTTGTAGGGAGTTTTCCCCGCTCACGCGGGGATGAGCCCGGCGCAGCGCGGCGCTGCGCCTCCGTGCGCAAGTTTTCCCCGCTCACGCGGGGATGAGCCGTTCATGGACAGCATCACCACTTGTAACCCTACGTTTTCCCCGCTCACGCGGGGATGAGCCCAAGGGCGAGATAGTGGTAACGCTATCAGCCACGTTTTCCCCGCTCACGCGGGGATGAGCCCAACAGCTATGAGCTACTAGCAATGATCCTGGCGTTTTCCCCGCTCACGCGGGGATGAGCCGGTTTCAGTGTCAAATCAGCCACGGCATTAGGTGTTTTCCCCGCTCACGCGGGGATGAGCCTCAAAACAAGGCCTGGTCCCCGGCGATAATTTTGTTTTCCCCGCTCACGCGGGGATGAGCCTGTGTGCGAGACATTGTTACCTTTCCTAGTCTGGTTTTCCCCGCTCACGCGGGGATGAGCCGGCTTTTACTACCCCAGCGGCGGCCACGGCGGCGTTTTCCCCGCTCACGCGGGGATGAGCCCTGGGAGTCACGCATACGGCGACTAATGTCTAGGTTTTCCCCGCTCACGCGGGGATGAGCCCCTGTACTAAAACTGCCCCAAATTCCTTCGCCAGTTTTCCCCGCTCACGCGGGGATGAGCCCTGGTGGCTGGTCGCCTGCATCATTCACCATGCGTTTTCCCCGCTCACGCGGGGATGAGCCCAGATTGTGTCCCACTACGGATAGTTTCCCACGGTTTTCCCCGCTCACGCGGGGATGAGCCTCTCTGCTTTTGCCCGATGCCCTCGCAGGGACTGTTTTCCCCGCTCACGCGGGGATGAGCCGCACCTAACAGCTGAGCAACTAGCAGCTGAGCAGTTTTCCCCGCTCACGCGGGGATGAGCCCCGGATTGCCCCAGTTTGAGTCGAACGCGCTGCGTTTTCCCCGCTCACGCGGGGATGAGCCCTGCCTTAATGGCTGCTCTGCATACAGGTGACGGTTTTCCCCGCTCACGCGGGGATGAGCCCCATGGGCAGGCGTGCTGAACAATGTCAAACAAGTTTTCCCCGCTCACGCGGGGATGAGCCTGGCATGGACAGCACCGCCGGCTGGTACCTACCGTTTTCCCCGCTCACGCGGGGATGAGCCGACCGCGCGCTAGAGGAGTAAAAGGGGATGGCCGTTTTCCCCGCTCACGCGGGGATGAGCCCGACCAGGGGTACGCAGCCACGACCGCCGCTGCGTTTTCCCCGCTCACGCGGGGATGAGCCGATGTTCAAAAGGGTGGACTTGGGGTAGGTGGAGTTTTCCCCGCTCACGCGGGGATGAGCCGTACTTTTTTGGTCGGCTTCTTCTGTCGTCCCCGGGTTTTCCCCGCTCACGCGGGGATGAGCCGCAGCCAGGCAAAGCTTCCCTTAAAGCATCTCGGTTTTCCCCGCTCACGCGGGGATGAGCCCGCGGCCTTGGAAGAGTTCGCTAGCGAATTTGAGTTTTCCCCGCTCACGCGGGGATGAGCCGCGCAATGATCTAAAACATTATGTGACTAGCAAGTTTTCCCCGCTCACGCGGGGATGAGCCCCTGAGGCCGGCTCACCGCCGGTGTAATCTAGCGTTTTCCCCGCTCACGCGGGGATGAGCCGGGGCTACAACTAACTTGAATCAGATCGCTAAAGTTTTCCCCGCTCACGCGGGGATGAGCCCCTAAGCCTTTCGGGCATGAAGAAAATAGCATCGTTTTCCCCGCTCACGCGGGGATGAGCCCCGTGTTGAGCGTAGTGACGACAACGGCGTGACGTTTTCCCCGCTCACGCGGGGATGAGCCGGCAATCCAGCCGTGTGCGGTTAGCTCGCGCATGTTTTCCCCGCTCACGCGGGGATGAGCCTCACGGACCAGCCTGCCGCCATCCAGACCCTAAGTTTTCCCCGCTCACGCGGGGATGAGCCCACCAGCACCGGGCTAGACGCATAGGTGCACAGGTTTTCCCCGCTCACGCGGGGATGAGCCCAGCATGCCACTACCTAGGCGCTCGCCGCCCATGTTTTCCCCGCTCACGCGGGGATGAGCCGTTTACCTGGCCCGCGTGGAACAACGGCGCAGCGTTTTCCCCGCTCACGCGGGGATGAGCCCATGGCCAGACCTGCCAACCACCACGCGCCATTGTTTTCCCCGCTCACGCGGGGATGAGCCCAGCTTCCAAAATTTACGCACTTTCGCTCGCATGTTTTCCCCGCTCACGCGGGGATGAGCCCTAGACCTGATGCGTTACGTGAGCGCCTCAAATGTTTTCCCCGCTCACGCGGGGATGAGCCCTACCTTGCGCTAGTAAACAGCGTCAGCGGCTCGTTTTCCCCGCTCACGCGGGGATGAGCCTGTCCCCGCGCTCATCAATAGACGCCTGAGCCAGTTTTCCCCGCTCACGCGGGGATGAGCCTGTCCCCGCGCTCATCAATAGACGCCTGAGCCAGTTTTCCCCGCTCACGCGGGGATGAGCCTGTTATCGGGGTGGGTTAGGTCAACAATACCCGGTTTTCCCCGCTCACGCGGGGATGAGCCTGCCGGTGTTAATGTTGGGAACGCCGTTGCCGCGTTTTCCCCGCTCACGCGGGGATGAGCCGCCTACATTGCGGCCCGCCGTGCCTCTCAAAAGGTTTTCCCCGCTCACGCGGGGATGAGCCGTCAATTATCCCCAAGTTTATTGATAACGGCTGGTTTTCCCCGCTCACGCGGGGATGAGCCCAGCCCAGCGCAGCGCCCCGAAAATTCGGGATCGTTTTCCCCGCTCACGCGGGGATGAGCCCGCGGCGGGCGCCCACTGCCCGGATTGAAAGGGGTTTTCCCCGCTCACGCGGGGATGAGCCGACCATGTCCTCGTGCGGTCGAAAATGTCCACAGTTTTCCCCGCTCACGCGGGGATGAGCCAGCATGGGGCCAAACCGCGTTCGGAAGCAGGTCGTTTTCCCCGCTCACGCGGGGATGAGCCGCCAGAACGGCTTTGAACGGTTGGCGGCGGTGCGGTTTTCCCCGCTCACGCGGGGATGAGCCCGCTACACAATTAACCGCGACTCTAACGCGATTGTTTTCCCCGCTCACGCGGGGATGAGCCGCGTCACCTTTGTTTGGGCAGACGCGCCCGGCGGTTTTCCCCGCTCACGCGGGGATGAGCCCGGCTGACCCGATCGGGTAGCGACCCGGTCGAGGTTTTCCCCGCGCAAGCGGGGATGAGCCGCGCGCTTTGGTGTGTGAGTATGCGGCGGCGCAGTTTTCCCCGCGCAAGCGGGGATGAGCCCTTCCTTTCGCTCAGTTCTGTCAGTTCTGTCCGGTTTTCCCCGCTCGCGCGGGGTTGTAGGAGGTGCTGCGTCAGGTAGCGGCGCCACCTGTTTAGGCTGCGGCGCCCGCTTAGAGTGCAGCGTCACTTAGTGTGCGCAGCGTGGGTTAAAGGACAAAAAGAGTTGGTGGAGGGTTAGTCCCAGTTGTTTCGGTGGGGGCTTGTGTGGTGGAGGTCGTGCCAGGCGATGGCGTCGCCCCATCTGGGGATGACACCGGCTGCGGGGTGTGTGCGCGAGGCGTGTTCCCATTGGGCTTCAATCTGGGTGTCTGTGGGCATTATTTTGAGGATCTGGGCTGGTGGGAGCGGGTTTTCGGTGTGCATGTAGCACCACCAGAAGATCGCTTTGATCCGGCGGGTCAGCCGCATTCCCCGGTGCTCCCGCAACAGTTGACGCAAGGGCGCGTTGGTCGCGCCTTCGATCTGGTTGTTCATCGCCGGCAACGCCCCCTCAAACTGGGGGTCGGTGTAGGTGAACAACACCTCGGCTCCGATGAGCCGATTCACACTGTTGCGGGCCCGCACGAGTCGTTCGTGCGTGTATTGCCACCCGCCATCGTCCCTCTTGGTCTTCTGCGCGAGGAAGCCCTCCCAGCGCTTGCACCAGTCCAAGTAGGTGTCTATCCATGAGGCCGCTTGCTCTCGGTCTTTCACGTGCAAGAGCTGCTTGCCCAAGCCGTACAGTTCCTTGGAGGCTGCAAGCTTGGGGCCAATGGTGGTGGCTTGTTTGATGGTCCCGAACGCGTGGAAGGTGCACCGCTGGACCCGCGTGTTCGGCCAGGCTTTCTTGCGGGCTTTTTTTCGAAGCCACTGCCCCCATCCGTCACCACCACGTCTGGTGGGGCGATCCGGTTCATGAGCGCTTCCCAGGCGCGCGAGTTCTCACTGCGTGCCACATACCAGCCCAAGATGAAATCCCGGGACTGAGCAATCAAGACGACCGCTTTGCGGCCCAGGTGGATCCCGTCAACGAACACGACCTCATGCACCTGATCCACCACCGGGGCGAGGGGCCAGATCTCCCACAGGCTCTGGCATCGCCTGCGAAACGACCTGCCCCCACCTGGCATATCCGCCTGCCGATTACCGCTGAGCAGCCAGGCAAGAAACTCACCCAGATGCTTGGCCGAGGTATCAATCCGCTGCACGCCAGTTGAGTGGCACGAGGTGCAATGCCACCTCTGCTTGCCCGATTTCGACAGTCCGTACCGGATCAGCTTCCTGCCACAGGAATCGCATTTCGGGATGTTCACTCACCGAATCTGCCACTACCAACTTTGACACCCACTCTCCCGCACCACAAAGCCGAAAAGTCGACGTCTCACCAACACATTTTGTCCACCCTCAAAGTTGGCCCCCAACAACTTTGAACCAGACTTTCCCGCACCACAAAGCCGAAAAGTCGGGCTCAGACCAACTCTTTTCGTCCTTTAACCCCGCAGCGTTTATTTGGTGGGCGCGGCGT
>BNJU01005632.1_pt1 | contig 20349 bp, 26 predicted proteins | sample 8539281 | NCBI WGS metagenome assembly BNJU01 (sample SAMD00202456, study PRJDB9452) | human saliva metagenome | isolation source: human saliva | place: Japan
CTTTGGGGCGCGGAGTTAGCTCCCCTTGTGTTGATGTCTGTAGTAGAAGCAAAATCATCGCTCTTTTACAAATCAAGTCTCATTCAAATTGAGGACGTAGGGTCGTAGCATGGATAGACCTACAGGAGATCTAATTTTCTTTCATAATGGATTAAATCGTTCGATTAAGAATGCTATAAAAGGAAATTAAACTAATGAACAAGGAGGCAGGCCTATAGATTTGTTTACTATAGCTCAACATTTGAAGAAGAAAAATCTAACCTTTGGAGAGCTTGAAAAAGGAGGAGAGCACACTTTGTTTAGCTTGTTACTCAAGTTTTGAAATGATTGAGGAAGAACACTTCCAAATTGTTATAAAAAGGAGTGTCAAGTTCGTGTCAAGACTGTCAACTTTTGTGTAAAGAAGGAATTGAAGTAAGCCATGAAGCGATTTTTAGTTATAATCAAGCTATGAAAGACTTCTTTAATCGTTATAAATTTGATGGTGATTATATGTCTGAAAAGTTTTCGAAACGATTTTAAGTGAGATTTAAAAAGTACAAGGGCTATGATTTTATTTTAATACCGTTAAGCCCTGAGAGGTATGCAAAAAGAGGTTTTAATCAGGTTGCAGGCCCTAATAGAAGCTGCAGGACTTTCCCATCTGGATGTATTAGGGAAAAAGAGAAGAAAAAGCAAGTTCTTCTAAAAATCGTTCAGAGCGTTTGGCACGGAACTTCCGTTTTTTATTAAAGAAGACAGTAGGATTCCAAAGAAGATTCTATTGATTGATGATATTTATACGACAGGAGCGACTGTTAACCGTGTCAAGAGTATGCTAGAAATGCAGGAGCAGAAGAGGTTAAAAACATTTTTCCCTCGTAAGATGAGGAAAAAGATTGCAAAAAGATAATGAAAGCGTTATAATAAGTGTAGAAAACAAATATGTTTTAGAAAGAAGAGTACTATATGATTAAATATAGTATCCGTGGTGAAAACCTAGAAGTAACTGAAGCAATTCGTGATTATGTAGTTTCTAAACTCGAAAAGATCGAAAAATACTTCCAAGCAGATCAAGAACTAGATGCGTGTCAATTTGAAAGTGTATCGTGAAAAGACTGCTAAGGTAGAAGTAACAATTCCGCTTGGGTCTATAACTCTTCGTGCAGAAGACGTTTCTCAAGATATGTATGGATCTATTGATTTGGTGACAGATAAGATTGAACGTCAAATCCGTAAAAATAAAACTAAAATTGAACGTAAGAACAGAAATAAAGTTTCTACTAGCCAACTATTTACAGATGCCTTGGTAGAAGAGACAGATGCTGCTCAACCTAAAGTTGTTCGTTCAAAACAAATTGATTTAAAACCAATGGACCTTGAAGAAGCACTTCTTCAGATGGACTTATTGGGCCATGATTTCTTCATTTATATCGATGTTGAAGATGAAACAACAAATGTCATTTATCGACGCGAAGATGGAGATATTGGTCTTCTTGAAGTGAAAGAATCATAATACTTAATATGCTTAGATTAAAAAGGTGGTTTACACTAGTGTAAACCACCTTTTGTGTTCATGAATACTACATTTGAGCACAAGTGCTATTCCTTCTTTAAAGGTCGCTTTTTCAGTGCAAATATGGTATAATATTGCGCAAGAGGTTTGTAATGAAAAAAAATGAAATGAATCCCTTTTTTATATACTTATTTGTTGGGATTGCCTTTATAATCATGACTGTATTGGTTATTTTTCTTCAAAATAACCTAGTCACAATAGCATGCTTATTTTTCTTGATGGTGGCATTTCTTTTGCTATTTTATTTTCAGAAGAAATCTTATCAAAAAACAGAAATTGAACAAATCCAATACGTAAACCATCAGGCGGAAGATAGTTTAAGTTCACTCTTAGAACAGATGCCCTGTTGGAGTTGTCAAAGCTAAACATGGAAAAAGCAGTGAGATTGAGTGGTTCAATCCCTACGCAGAGTTAATGTTGACAACGGAAGATGGAGAAATTGACCTTCCTCAAGTTCAAGAAATTATAAAAACATCCATATCTTCTCCTGGAATTTATGCAAATGTGGGAGAAAAACGTTATGCGGTGCATCTAGATAGAAATTCTGGTGTGCTCTACTTTTTTGACGTTTCTGGAGAGTACGAAGCCACAGTAGAATTGTTTACAAGTCGCCCTGTTATTGGTATTATTTCGGTAGATAATTACGATGATTTAGAGAACGAAACATCTGAATCAGACATCAGTCATATTAATAGTTTTGTCGCAAATTTTGTATCAGAATTTACTGGAAAATATCAGATGTTTTCTCGTAGAGTGACCATGGATCGTTTTTACTTATTTACCGACTATACGGTATTAGAGCAATTGATGCAGGATAAATTTTCTGTAATTGATACCTTCAGAAGAAGCTAAGCAGAGATTTAGCCTTAACCATGAGTATGGGCTTGTCATGCATGGTGATGGCGATCATGAGGGTATTGGTAAGTTGCTTTTATCAAATCTCAACCTGCAGAAGTTCGAGGTAGGAGACCAGGTCGTTGTAAAAAGAAAAAATGATGAGACGAAAAATCCAAATTTATTTTGGTGGTGGCTCCTGCAGACTTCTATTAAGCGAACAAGAACACGTACAAGAGCAATGATGACGGCAATCTCTGAAAAGTTGAGAAGTGTTGACCATGTCTTTCGTGGTTGGTCATAAAAACTTAGACATGGATGCTTTTAGGCTCTGCTGTTGGTATGCAATTGTTCTCGAGTAACGTCTTGGATGAAAGTTATGTGGTCTATGATGCAGAACAAATGTCTCCGGACATTCATCGTGCCATTCAATTCTTAGAGAATGAGGGAGTAACAAAACTCATCCTCTAACTCAAGCTTATGGGAATGGTCACTAATCGTTCCTTACTAGTGATGGTTGACCACTCTAAGACAGCTTTTAACCTTGTCAAAAGAGTTTTATGATTTGTTTACACAAACCATCATTATTGACCACCATAGACGAGATCAAGATTTTCCGGAAAAATGCTGTTATCACCTATATCGAGAGTGGAGCAAGTAGCGCGAGCGAGCTTGTAACAGGAGTTAATTCAATTCCAAAACTCTAAGAAAGCACGCTTAAGTCGTATTCAAGCTAGTGTTCTTATGGGCGGTATGATGCTGGATACTAAGAATTTCACCTTTCGTGTAACTAGCCGAACCTTTGACGTGGCCAGTTATCTAAGAACACGTGGTAGTGATAGTATTGTAATTCAAGAACTTGCAGCGACTGACTTTTGAAGAGTATCGATTGGTTAATGAGCTAATCTTGCAAGGACAGGCCGTACAACCTTCTATTCTTGTAGCTCAGGCCAAGGATGATAAGGAGTATGATATTGTAGTGATTAGTAAAGCAGCTGATACTATGTTAGCTATGTCAGGTATTGAAGCTAGCTTTGTCATTGCTAAAAACAGCCAAGGGGATATTTCCATTTCTGCACGAAGTCGAAGTAAGATCAATGTGCAACGGATTATGGAAGAGTTGGGAGGTGGAGGCCACTTCAACCTGGCAGCTGCTCGACTGACAGATATGACTCTGCAAGAAGCAGGTGATAAAACTAAAACCGTTATTTCTACTGAAATTAGAGAAAAGGAGACAGAAGAATGAAAGTAATCTCTTTTAGCAGATGTAAGCAGGAAAAGGAGTGAAATCAAGGAAGTGCACAACAGGATGCAAAAACTTTTGATTAAGAAAAACCTTGCTAAAGAAGCGACTTCACAAGCAATTGGTGAGTTGCGCGGGAAGCAAAAATCTGAAGAAAAAGCACATGCTCAACTTCTTGCAGAAGCACAAGAAATTAAGGCGAAACTTGGAGCAGAAGAAACAATTGTCGAGTTTGTTGAAAAGGTCCAGATGGAAGAACTTTGTTCAATTACTAAAGAAAATTGCGGAAGAGCTCCAAAACAATTTGGAATTAAAACTGGATAAACGTCATATTCGCTCAATCTCCAATTCGAGCAGTTGGCTTGATTGATGTTCCAGTAAAAATTTATCAGGATGTAACTAGCGTCATTAATCTCTTTGTGTGCATGATAAGCTAGATTGAGTAATGATTTTGTAAAGGAAGGAAGTCTGATGGCAGAAGTAGAGGAACCATGTTCAGCCCTCAGGATATTTTGGCATCAATCTGTATTGGGAGCTATATTTATCGATGAGTAAACTCGTATTTGTTCGAGAATATATTAATTTCTTTATACTTTTGCTATGCTCACCGTTTGATTTTTCAGCTGCGCGGCTATTTGTCAGATCGAGGCAGCCATTGATGCAACGACCGTTCGTACGATATTGATGATCAAGGTGATTTGCAAAATATTGGTATTTGTCCACTCTTTTGTTGAGATTATCAACTCTGTACCAATCCTCTGCAAACGCTGAATATTACGCAAAAATTGTAGCAGAAAGCCACGCTTCTCGTTTATTGCTAGTTGACAGGAGTCTGTAACCAAGCTTACACAGAGCCTCTAGTCCAGCAGATGAAATCATTACAGAGCAGAAAAGGCTTGATCGATGTCCAGGAGAATGCAAATCGTAGTGGTTTTAAAACATTGTGACATTTTCAAATCTTAATTTTGGGAATCTGGAAGTCTGATCAAAGAAACGTCGGATATTACGGGATTGCTACTGGTTATCAAGATTTAGATCTATGAAAACTGGTTTGCACGAGGAGGAGTTAATCATCACTGCTGTCCTGCTTGGTAAGACTGCTTTTGTATGAATATTGCCCAAATATTGGAACCAAGCAGACAAGACCGCTGTAATTTTCACTCGAATGGTGCTGAGAGTCTGGTCGATCGTATATTTGGCTGCCGAAGGACTAGTGATATCTACTCTGTCCAGCAGGGCAATTGACTGAAAGAGTGCAGCAAATATTGATTGTCAAGGAGTAATACGCAAAAGCAAGTATCTATATTGACGATACCTGGATTGAATTACGGAGATTCGTTCACGCGCCGAAAATTGTCTCAGGAAACAGTGCATCTTGGATTGATCTTGATTGACTACCTGCAGCTAATTACAGGGACTGGTCGTGAGAACCGTCAACAAGAGGTTTTCAGAGATCTTCACGTCAGTTGAAAATTCTGGTAAGGAACTGAAAGTTGCCCGTTATCGCTAAAATCGTGTCATGATGTTGGTAGCAATCAAGATAAAGGCCAGTACTATCAGATATTATTGAGTCGGATCTATGAGCAGGGGTGCGATATAACGCCTCTCTATCACGATGACTATTATGAACTGGTGGCGAAGAGAAAAGGCCTCCAAATAAAGTGAAGTTATTATTGAGAAGAACGTAGCAGGGCACGTGAACAGTAAATTATTTTTCAAAAGTATAACAAGTTTTAAAGCATTTCGAAGAGAACAAAGATGACAGATGCATTTACAGATGTAGCCAAGATGAAAAAATCAAAGAAGAAATCAAAGGCACAAGGACAAGTCGGAAATGACCTTAAACGATCGTAAACGCTAAAAAATCGCTTCAGAAGACTTATTGGTTTATCCATCGCTCTTATCGTTGGTTGGAGATGTAAGAGGATAAAAACAATGTCTAATTTGAATCAACCTATTTGTATTTAACGAAAGAATTTGATTCACTATTTAGTTAAACTTGAAAGTAGGTTTTCTCTTTTTCTTTTCTTTCGAATGATATAAATGAGGTCAACCTCAAAATTTATCTATTAGAATGAATGACATATATCAAAGGAACTTTCTTGAGAACGACAGGTGGGACAACTACTGTTAGCAGGTTGCTTTTGTTTGGTGGAGGAGCTGTTCATGCCAATCAGGCAACAATGGCTCACTGGCACGAGATTATCCCTATTATTATAAAATGGAAGTCAAGAAATTGATAAGTGACGTTAACTCAAGACGTGTACTTCTTCGCTGCTTCGTCTTAACGTGTAAATGGTTTGTTACCAGCTGCGTATGGAAATGCAAATCAATGGGGAATCAGACTAAAGAGAGAGCTACCGTGTCGATCAGCACATGGGAAATATAACCTTGGGATACTGGCTTGGACAATAACCACATGGCCTGGGTATCCAATCATGGTGACATGATTGAAATCGAGGAGCACAATTGAATTAGAGAAATAACAATCGTAGAATTATAAGCTCTATGACTGGCTTCATTCATTTTAAAGATATAGGACTGGGCTAACAGGGTCATCAATCAACTTTAGTATCTGTTGAACACATGTTTTACAGAAAAAGTTGCTATTAAGAACCAGCCATCACAAGCGGCTGAGATTATTGACTAATACTACCCTGGAAAGTGTTCATTACGATCAAGACTCTTGAAAAAGATGGCTATAAATGGCTTTCTTATCTATCCCGAACTGGAAATCGCAGATATGTCCAGCTATCTCAAACAACAACTACTAAAATGGATGGAAAAACAGGATAACATGGCTACTATGAAAATGGAAAAGTCGCTCTTGGTTGGAAAAGATAAACAGCAGTTGTACTATTTCCAAACTAATGGTTCAATAGAGAACAGTTGACAAAGACGGTTCCAGTGAATATTAGCAGGAAATCTCGGGAAATGCAGACAGGATGGTTGAAGGACAAGGCATTTGGTATTATTTGACTCAGGGCTATGAAAACAGATCAGTGGTTCCAGGTTTCAGGAAATATTATTACGTGAACGCATCTGGAGAATTGGCAGTAGATACCACAATCGATGGTTTCAAGTTGACAACAATGGTGCGCGAAGTGAACAAACGTCCCAACAAGCCGCCGACGATAATCTAACTCTTAACAATGGTATTTTCCTGCCATTATAATGGGTGTATGGACAAGAAAAATTATTATAATTGATGATATTCAGTTGCTTTCAGACATTCTTTTGCACTTACCAGCAACTAGATCATTTAAAAATGACAACGGACTACACACCAATGGTTCATCTGATACTAACCACCTATTGGAACGTGTCCAACCGAGTCATATCTTTATTGCTTTTGATGCAGGAAAACGACTTTCCGTACAAGTGTGAAGACTATAAGGGCGGTCGTTAAGACACCAGATGAGTTTCGAGAGCATTTCCCATCCTTCGTGAGCTGCTAAACCATCTTGGGATTCGCCATTACAGAACATCAATATGAGGGCGGATGATATCATTAGAACTCTTGTCATTGGCTGAAAAGGTTGTTTGATGTGACCATTGTCAGCAGAATAAGACTTAATCCAATTGACAGATTAACATACAGCGGTTGAGATTTCCAAGAAAGGTGGTTAGGTTTGAGGCCTTTTTAGAATATCTCATGGAAAAGATGAATCACACCAGCTCAGTTTATTGTGTAAGCCCTTATGAGATAAATCAGACAACCCTGTGACCAAGATTGGTGAAAAAGACTGGGATCAAAGCTCTTGTTAGAAGACACGCTCGCTGGAGGTGTTGCGAAAATATCTGATGGCATGAAGGCTTCCAAGATGAAGGAAAATCTTGTTAATGACGAGGACAAACGCTGTCTATCACACTAGCGGTGCATCGACACAGAAAGCGCCAGTCGAGGATGAGCCTAGATGAGTTGGTCTATAGTGGACCAGATGTGAAAGCTCTGAGGAAAGTTCTACGATGAGATGGGCTTTAAGCAGCTCAAACAGAAGCACGAGATGCTTCTCAGTCGAATCAAGCTGGGACTTTGAAATTTCACCATGGTGGACAAAGTGAGTGAAGAGATGCTGAGTGCCGACTCCATCTTCACTTTGAACTTTTGTGTAGAAACTATCGCACTTCTAAGATGTACTTGAGTTGGTTTTGCCTGGTCTTGCGGAGATCAAAGCTCTGCTAAACGATCAAGCTGGAACTCTCTGCAGGATCCGATGCTTTAAAGGATTTTCTAGACACCTCTGAAAGTTTATGACTTTTAAGCTAAAAGTCCTCTTAAAATCGCGCTTTTGGCTTGGACTTACATGCTCTGCTTTTTGACAGTCAGCGTGACCAAATACCTTCTCTCTTCTGTCGAGAATAATGAAATTTCAACCATTACTGGTCTCCCATGGTCAAACTTACGCTGGTGGATGATGAGAGGCAACTTCTACGGCAAGGGGGTCAAGAAAGCTATCCTGAGAAGAGATAGACTTCCCGGAGCACTTGGCTCATGAAGGTTGCTGTGCTGGTGGAGACAGAGCCTGTGTGCTATGAAAAGTAAGTGAAAACGGGCGGTGGAGCCTCCTCTATGAGGATAGGCTGAATAGCCTCTGGCTAACTGTTCTTGCTAGGATGGATCGCTGGGAGTCAAGGTTGAGACAGGTCTACTCGGATGCAGGCGAGATATGAGGCTTTGTCGTTGAAAAGAAAGCTGACTCAAGAGATCTGAGCTGGCTGGTGAGGAGTTTAACATCAACTCGCACAAAGCAGCTGCGAACTTCTGAAAAGCTGGGTCTTCCTTTAGAATACACCAAAGACTAGAGACCGTTACTCGACAGCAGTGGATGTGCTGAGCACTTAGCTCCTATTGCCCCCAATCGTCGAGAAAATTTTGGAATTATCGTCAGATTGCTAAAGATTCAATCGACTTATGCGAGTTGGTTTGCAGGATTGGATTTTGAGCGGATGGCAAGATTCGCCCTCGCTATGTGCGGGATTTGACTCATGACAGGGCGTCTATCTAATAGTGTGGATCCTAAACTTGCAAAAATATCTGTTCAGTTGGAGACAGGGTCGCCCACTCATTCGTGAGGCTTTCGTACTCGAGAGTGGGAGGATAGTGTCGCTTCTCAGCTACTGACTACTCACAGATTGAGTTGCGAGTGGCGCATATCTCTAAAGATGGGCATAATCAAGGCCTTTCCAAGAGGAGCTTGATATCCATGCCTCGGCAACGCTGCAGGTCTTGCGCAGATTGAGCGTCCCGAGGATGTGACTCCAAAACGACCGTCGCTAATGCCAAGGCTGTCAACTTTTGGAGTGGTTTAGAATTTCAGACTGGTTTATCCAATAACCTAGAGTATCCAGCCGTATAGAGGCTAAAGCCCTATATCGATTACTCTACTTTGAACTGCTTCCTGGTGTCAAAGAATTACATGGATAGAAGTCGTTCGTGAGGCGCGTGATAAAGGGTTATGTGGAGACTCTCTTCAAACGTCGTCGTGAGTTTGCAGATATCAATTCGCGTAACTTTAACATTCGTGGTTTTGCAGGCGTACGGCAATCAGCTCACCTGATCAAGGGATCAGTGCAGATATTCTCAAAAATCGCTATGATTCAGCTAGATAAAGCCTGGTGGCAGGTGGTTATCAAACCAGAGATGTATTGCAAGTGCGATGAAATTGTTCTTGAGGTGCCTAAGTCAGAGTAGCTGCCATTAAAATCGTCAAACAAAGCCATGGAAGAAGCCATTTCAACTCAATTGTGCCCCTGATTGCTGATGAAAATGAAGGCTAACTTGGTACGAAGCTAAGTAGAGCTTGTTTAAAACTAAGACAAATCCCCTCAGTCTATTGAGGAGTTTTATCAATGGAATATAAACTTCCGGAGGAAATCATTTTGGATAATCCACAACCTGATGAGAAACTATTTATCAATTTGATAGTCAATCATAAGTGGTATGAGAAAACAAGGGACAGGAGTCATTTACGATTACTAGTAGCCGTAATCTTTGTAGGAGTATGATTTTTGAGGGCTGAGGAGCTGAGCCGGAAAGCTTAGTGAGAGAGACGTTACTATATCGCTCTGCGCGCGTATTAGTATTTCTATCTTTTCCACAACCTGTGGATAAACTATATGGATAAAAGGCACTTTGTGCATGACAAAGGGTCAGAGTTATTAATGCTTCGGTAACCAGCTGAGATGTAAAGTTCAAGATTCTTGGCATTGAGCAATTCTGATGGCTGATGCTGTTTCTCTTTTTCCGTCCAGTTTACGAGTCTTGTACAAAGTGGAAGTGTTCATGATTTTGTTGCGTGCGGACATCCAGCCACTGGTCTTTTTCTGAGCTAGATAGATCACGAAGGTGGTCAAAGAGGTGGAATCCCAAGGTCATAAACTTGCTTTTCCCTGGGCAGGTTGGGTAAAGCCCAAAAGCAGACCAGACATACCAAAGCAGAGAGACTACCGTTATCCTCATCCCCTGGATAGGCATCAGCTAGCTCGAGGCTTTTTGACGGAGGTCTTGATTAGAGACTGGTATGTGGGATATTACTGTAGCTGAGAACAGATAGAGGATGTGGAAACTTGGTTGGTTTGAAATGGCTGAGTTGAGCAAATGGCGCTGTTGCCATCTCGCTCATCTCATGAATTTCATATCCATAGCCAGTCGTTTCAAAAAGTAGCGAGACTTTGACAAGCTTTCAAAGATAGTTGCTAAAGGCTTCTTTTTCCACCCATTAGTTGACTAAGTCCAGAAATGTCATGTAAGACACCGAGACTGGCTTGAATAGCTGAACACTCAGCGTAATCTCGCCCCAACTATAGGGAGAAAAGTCAGGACGGAAGTTGCCATCTACATCACGCGCCCTCATATAGCCCTGTCTCAGGGTCAAATAGATTTTGATAGTTTCTTTAGAATATTGAGCATAGGGTTTGTGCAGTCTTCTTGACCTAATTTTTGCTGCCAGGTAGAGATACAAAAAAATCACTGTAAGCATAGTCCAGCGTATGACTTGACACTTTCGTGAGTGGTCTGTGGATAAATAACCCTAGTTCTTGGTATTGGCCGAGCCGTGTCGCCCGTTGATAGCTTTTGGATCTGCCTTTAGTAGCAGTTTCAATCATGGCTTTGAAATTCTTCTTCAAGTTCAGGTGCCATGTTTTTACGCACTATCTGCTATACACCATCAATCAAAGTCCCAGGCATCATTCCTCGTTTCGTCGGAGCCAAGCCACTTAGGGAGATAGCCAGTATCGCTATGGCTATTGAGGAAGCCCTTCAAGAAACTGACGATAGTGCTCTGGAATAATCAAGGCAAAAGAGTGGGAATGAGTGCGGAAGGTATCCCAAAACCATTGTTGGTATAGAGTAGACCAGGCTTGATCGTTCCTGCAAAGCGAGGTCTATATGAATCTCTTGCTCGTTCACCTCATAGGTTTGCGGGAAGAGAAAGAGTCTGTAAGACAGTGATCAAAAATGTTCGGTCTACAGATCCAGTTTCCACGACATCAGACGGCCTAGAAGGTCTTCCCAACTTTCTTTTGGCGTCTGCTCTTATTTCTTCAAAAATCCTGTTTAGGAAGATTAAAGAAAGCTTGTTCTTTGGAAATAAATGAAGTAGCTAGTTGAACTTGAGCTTCCGCTCAGTCAAATCAATACGCCAGTCTTGCCTCTTGATTGATAGATAGAATATCCGTAGAAATGCGAGGGCAGTGAACATGACGAGAGGACTTTTTATTGGTTTCCAGTTTCACCTTCTGTCTCAGGATAGAGTTCACTTATCTACTTGCTCACTGTCAGCTCATCTGTCTGCGTGAAGGTAGAGGGGAGAGGGCTTTGCCTTGCTGTCTCAGATCGAATAGAAAGCACTAGCAAGTCGGTGTGAGCTGGGTTTCAACTGTTAGCGTTTCAGAAGAAAATCTTTAGATAATGAGAGTTGAAAAGGCACAATCCATAGTTATAGAAGACTGACGATGGAAGGGCATCATCCCCTACTGAGTCTGGCCCTGTGACAGGTGTCAGTAGGAGACCAAGAGTAATCTCAATCCAAGGACTGGGCTGTGGGTTAGTCAACGACCTGAAATATGGCAGATGGGGATCAGAAAACCAAGATCCTTCCCGGTCACTGGTCTGTGGAACAAAAGTAATTCATCCCAAAAGGCACTGCCCAGTGTATGGCAGGGTATTTCCCCGATGAGAAATGCATGCTTGCTGGCTGTGCCAAAAGCGCGTATCGATGGTTCAAGTATGGTTTCTATAGTATTTCCTTCAGTAGTTTTCTACATTATATCAGAAAAATGGAGCCTTTTAGAAAGCGGACTTCTAAAATATAACAATTTTGTAGAATAATGATCTATCATTTGTGTATATATTTTCTGGGCTAAAAAGCTATATACTGAAAATGAAAATCTGTTTGAAAGAGGCAAAATAGTATGGTATATTCAAGAAATTGTCAGAGTGGCTAGATGAGGTAGCAGGCGTGCTAGGATCATCCGGAGATGTGGATGTCTTTCGCGTTGCTACACAGACACTGTAGACAATACAGTTGAAATCTTAGAAGACGCTCGACCTTTATGTGCTGACCAGGAGACCTCCAGCTATGTGGCTCCGTGACTCAACGGCTCAGCTGAGACCTTACCTTCCATAGCGCTAAAGAGAGACCCTACGTCTGCGCCAGACCGTGCTGGCTTGGTCAAACGCCAGATGACTTTGATCCTCAAAGATCTAATGCCAAACTCTTTTAGCCAGATATTGAGAGGAGAACTAGGAAGGGTCATCACGAGACCGACCTTACAGACAGCTCTGTGGCTGGATTTGTACGCAAGTATAGAAGTGGATTCGCTGTGCATATCCTGCCACAGCTGGCTATCTCCTTTGGAAGGAAACTGGTGCCTTTGGCCAGTTTGGTGACTATTACGGCGACCAAGGAGTCCTTCATCTCTGGACGGTGGAGCAAGATCCAGAACTCCTCACATATCGCTCGTTCGTACATTGATACCGATCGTAAAGGGAGACCTGTGGTAAATGAGTGGTTGGTCAGACTGCAGCTTTGCCGTGACAGGAGATGACGCTGGTCACTGTATATCGAAGCGATGACTGCTGTCCAGTAGCTAGCTATGAGTCCATCGAAAATATGTTTGCTGAGTGGTTGTCTTTGGGATTTATCCAAGAAATCTTTGCCAGAATTGAAGCTGGCTGATGGTAAGCGAGCATTGTGCTGATGCCAAACGTCTCACAGCTGAGAGTCAAGAAGGTATCGAAAGTGCCTCGCGACCTAACAGCACGGGCGAAGATCTATGCACTGAGGTAGATGGTCTGAGAATGCTATAGCATCATGGACGATCCTAGACACTTTTGAGTTTGTTAAAGCGCTCCCATATCTTGAGCTACTGTGATGCTCAATGACGAAGTGTATCAAGCCACTCATTCGCACCATTCTCAGCCTGAAAATCCCCTACTTCTACCAAAAGGAGAATACGCTAGTGGTCTCAGAAGTTCTCATACCTTCTACCGCTATATCTGGCCGTGCTCTATCAGTCAAGGATTGACACACGACGGATAAGGCGGAGAAAATACTTTCTAGACCAGCTGGTTGCCTGTGTATGGTGGAACAGGTGTGATGCACAGCTTCACGTAACGGTCGACTCTACTCTCGTGAATGGTTCTCATGGGCCAACATGATGTCTATGCGATTGGATATGAACTATCTTGAAGCCTGTATGATGTTCTGTAGGTAGAGTCTTTGGAGCTACTTGCTATTCTAGTTGCTCTTTGATCATGGATAGACTTGCTTATGAGGAATCACAAATATATTTTTAAATTTAAGTTAGAATGAGGTTTTACTCATGGAAAATATTTGTTGTACATATCATCTCTCCAGTCACTGGGATCGTGAGTGGTATCTACCTTTGAAAAGTTACGATGTACAATTGGTGGAACTTTTGACAATCTTTTGATCTTTTTGAAAATGAGTCCTGAGTTCAAAAGCTTTCCACCTGGATGGACAAACATTGTCCTCGATGATTATTTAGAAATTGCCCTGAAAACCATGACAGAGGTGCAACGTTATATCGACGAAGAGCAAGCTCAAGATTGGGCCTTTCTATATCTTGCAGGATGATTACTTTGATTTCCAGTGAAGCTCACGTCAATACTGCTTGATTGGACAAGCGGAATGTGCTAAATGGGAGCAAATCTACTCAAATTGGTTACTTTCTCAGATACCTTTGGAAATATGGGGCGAGGCTCCTCAAATCCTTCAAAAATCAGGTATTCACGTAGCAGCCTTTGGTCGCGGTGTCAAGCCAATCGGATTTGACAATCAAGTCCTCGAAGATGAACAGTTTACCTCTCAATTTTCTGAGATGTACTGGCAAGGGGCAGATGGTAGCCGTGTACTCGGTATTCTCTTTGCTAACTGGTACAGTAACGGAATGAAATTCCAGTGGATAAAGACGAGGCTTTGACTTTCTGGAAGCAAAAATTAGCAGACGTCCGTGACTATGCATCGACCAACCAATGGTTGATGATGAACGGTTGTGACCACCAACCTGTTCAGAGAAAATCTGAGCAGAAAGCCATTCGTGTGACAAACGAACTCTTCCCTGACGTACCTTTATTCATAGCTCATTTGACGAATATGTCCAAAGCACTGGAAAGTGCCCTTCCTGAACAATTATCAACGGTCACAGGTGAGATTGACCAGTCAGGAAACGGATGGTTGGTACACCACTTGCTAACACCTCTTCTTCACGTGTTTACCTCAAACAAGCCTTCCAAGAAAATAGCAACTTGTTAGAGCAGGTCGTGGAACCATTGACCATTATCACTGGTGGACACAACCACAAGAGATCAATTGACCTATGCTTGAAAAGTGCTCTGCAAAAATGCACCCGCACGATAGTATCTGTGGATGTAGTGATTGACGAGGTTCACCGTGAAATGGAAACTCGTTTTGCAAAGGTTAATCAAGTCGAGAACTTTTGTTAAGACTAACCTTCTCAATGAATGGAAAGCATCAATAGCAACTCAAGAAGCGCAAAGCGACCACCTCTTTACTGTTGTCAACACAGCTCTACATGATAAGGTTGATACAGTTAGATGTTGTAGTGGATGTTGTGACTTGTGATTTTCAAAGAATTGCATCCCGACTAGAAGGTTACAAGAAGATGGCACTGTGACCTTGCCAGATTACCATGTTGAAGATTTGGATGGTCATGTCCTTGAAGCCAAGATTGAAGACTTGGGAGCAAGTTTTGGCTATACCTTTGCCCTAAGGATAAATTCCGCCAACCATATATTGCACGCCAAGTGCGTGACAATCCCAGTCCACCTTGCTCCGATTTCTTGGGCAAGCTTCCAATTAGTCGAAGGTCAAGTAGATCACCGTGATGGTATTTACCAAAATGGAGTCATTGATACACCATTCGTGACAGTGAGTGTAGATGAAGGTCACAGTCTACGACAAGACTACTAACAGAAGCCTACGAAGATTTCATCCAATTCGAGGACCGTGGAGATATTGGTAACGAGTACATTTACTTCAGCCGAAAAGGAACTGGGCCAATCTACGCTCAACTGAAAGGCTATGATGTCTTAGAAAACAATACTCGCTATGCTAAGTCTTGCTCAAACATGACTTGACTATTCAGTTAGCGCAGATGAAAAATTGGATGCAGAACAAAGAGGTATCATCGAGTTCATGAAACGAGATGCAGGTCGTTCAGAAGAGTTGACAACCATTCCTCTTGAAACTGAGATGACCGTCTTTGTGGACAATCCACAGATTCGCTTCAAGACTCGCTTTACCAACACAGCCAAGGATCACCGCATCCGTCTCTTGGTGAAAACTCATAACACTCGTCCAAGCAATGATTCTGAAAGCATCTATGAAGTTGTGACAAGACCAAATAAACCAGCAGCTTCTTGGGAAAATCCTGAAAATCCACAACACCAACAAGCCTTTTGTCAGCTTGTATGATGATGTAAAAGGGTGACCGTATCCAATAAAAGGATTGCACGAGTATGAAATTCTTGGAGACGACACCATGGCTGTAACCCTTCTTCGTGCTTCAGGCGAACTCGGTGACTGGGGCTACTTCCAACACCGAAGCTCAGTGCTTGCGTGATATCGAAGTTGAATTTGCAGTAGAATGTCACCAAGCAGGGGAACGCTTCTCAGCTTTCCGTCGTGCCAAAGCCTTCCAGGTGCCATTTACAGCTCTTCAAGTTGCAAAACAAGAGGGTAGCGTTGCAGCAACGGGTAGCCTCTTTAACCATCCGGCACTCAGTTTGCCACAAGTCTGCCCAACAGCCTTTAAGGGTGGCTGAGAATGAAGAAGGTTATGTCCTTCGTTACTACAACATGAGTCAAGAAAATATCCGTGTGTCTGAAAAAAACAACAAACCATTCTTGACTTGCTGGAACGCCCATATCCCAGTCCATTCAGGACTATTGGCACCACAGGAAATTCGTACAGAATTGATTCAAAAAGAAGAAATTTAATTTCAAAAAGTAAACATAAACAGAAAGGAGGGCGAAAAAGTAAGAACCAACTGCTGATTCGCTCCCTTTTTGCAGTGAAAAGCAATGACCATTGCAACGATTGATATCGGAGGGACTGGCATTAGGTTTGCTAGTCTAACTCTGATGGAAAGATTTTTGAGATAAGACCAGCACCCTCAACTCCAGAAACTCTAGAAGATTTGTTGGCTTGGTTGGACCAACGCTTGTCAGAACAGGACTATCGTGGGATTGCTATGAGTGTTCCAGGAGCGGTCAATCAAGAAACAGGAGTGATTGAGGGGATTAGTGCCATTCCTTATATCCATGGTTTTCATGGTATGAGGCCCTTGCTCATCACCAACTACCTGTCCATCTAGAAAAATGATGCCAACTGTGTTGGACTTAGTGAACTGCTAGCTCATCCGGAGATTGAAAATGCAGCCTGTGTTGTCATTGGTACAGGGATCGGTGAGGGCCATGATTATCAATGGCAAAAATTCACCGTGGTCGCCATGGCTTGGGTGGAGAGTTTGGTTACATGACAACTATCGAACCAGCAGAAAAAAACTCAATAACTGGTCACAACTAGCTTCACAGGAAACATGGTTCGTTATGTCATCGAAAAAAATCTGGTCAAACCGACTGGGATGGCCGTAAGGTTTATCAAGAGGCTGCAGCAGGCAATAGCCCTTTGCCAGAAGCCATTGAGCGGATGAATCGTAATCTTGCTCAAGGCTTACTCAATATCAGTATCTAATCGACCCAGATGTCATTAGCCTAGGGTGGCTCTATCAGTCAGAACCCAGATTTTTATCAAAGGGGTGCAAAAAAAGCGGTGAGACGTCTTTGTGGAAAAGATATGAAGAGTATACAATTGCGCCAGTGATCCAAGCTTGCACCTATCAGGCAGATGCCAATCTCTACGGTGCCCTTGTCAACTGGTTACAGGAGGAAAACCAATGGTAAATTTTGCCGGAATTGGCAGTAAACAACAGCAAGCTATAGACTTACTTCAAAAGCACATTTCTCTACCAGATGTAGAAGTGGCAGTCGCTCAGTCTGACCAAGCTTCTATCTCTATCAAGGGTGAGGGCGGAGAATATCAATTGACTTATCGCAAACCTCACCAACTCTATCGCGCCTTGTCTGTTCTCACAACAGCTTTGGTAGAAAGGTGACAAGGTGGAGATTGAAGAACAAGCGACTTATGAAGATTTGGCCTACATGGCGGACTGTTCGCGAAATGCGGTTCTAAATGTTGCATCATGCCAAGCAGATGATTGAAGTCTTGGCTCTGATGGGTTATTCAACCTTTGAGCTCTATATGGAAGACACCTATCAGATTGAAGGGCAACCTTATTTTTGGTTATTTCCGCGGGGCTTATTCAGCTGAAGAATTACAGGAAATCGAAGCCTATGCCCAGCAGTTTGATATGACCTTTTGTACCATGTATTCAGACCTTGGCCCACTTATCAGCCTTTGTCAAATGGGGTGTTAAAAGAGTCCAACAACTTCGTGATGTAGAGGACATTCTCCTCATCGGCGAAGAAAAAGTTTACGACCTAATCGACGGCATGTTTGCGACTTTGTCTAAAGCTACAAACACGCAAGGTCAATATCGGCATGGACGAAGCCCACTTGGTTGGTTTGGGACGCTATCTCATCTTAAACGGTGTTGTGGACCGTAGCCTCCTCATGTGTCAACATTTGGAGCGCGTGCTGGATATTGCAGACAAGTATGGTTTCCACTGCCAGATGTGGAGCGATATGTTCTTCAAACTCATGTCAGCAGATGGCCAGTACGACCGTGATGTGGAAATTCCAGAAGAAACTCGTGTTTATCTTGACCGTCTCAAAGACCGTGTGACCTTGGTTTACTGGGATTATTATCAGGATAGCGAAGAAAAATACAACCGTAACTTCGGTAATCACCACAAGATTAGCCAGGATATTGCCTTTTGCAGGTGGTGCTTGGAAGTGGATTGGTTTCACCACACAACCATTTCAGTCGTCTCATCGCTGTCGAAGCATAACAAAGCCTGCCGTGCTAATCAGATCAAGGAAGTCATTGTGACTGGTTGGGGGAGATAATGGTGGTGAAACAGCTCAGTTCTCTATTCTGCCAAGTCTACAAATCTGGGCAGAACTCAGCTACACAATGATTTGAGACCGTTTGTCAGCTCACTTCAAGACCAATACAGGTCTATCCGTTGAGGACTTTATGCAACTAGATCTTGCCAACATTTTGCCAGATCTACCAGATAATCTCAGTGGTATCAATCCCAACCGCTATGTCTTTTATCAGGATGTTCTCTGCCCAATTCTTGAAAAGCACATGACTCCTGAACAGGACAAACCTCACTTTGCCCAAGCAGCTGAGACTCTTGCTGCTATTAAAGAAAAAGCTGGTGTCTACGCTTATCTTTTCGAAACTCAGGCCCAGTTGAATGCTATTTTAAGTGGCAAGGTTGATGTGGGACGACGTATCCGTCAAGCCTATCAAGCGGATGATAAAGAGCTTGCAACAAATTGCTAGGGAAGAATTACCAAAATTAAGAAGCCAGATTGAAACCTTCCACAAGCTCTTTAGCCACCAATGGTTGAAAGAAAACAAGGTCTTTGGCTTGGATACAGTAGATATCCGTATGGGTGGGCTCTTGCAACGCATCAAGCGAGCAGAAAGCCGTATCGAGGCTTATTTGGCTGGTCAAATTGACGCATCGAAGAAATTGAAGTCGAGATTCTTCCATTTACTGACTTTTTACGCAGATAAGGACTTCGCAGCTACAACGGCTAATCAGTGGCATACTATTGCGACAGCATCCACTATTTATACGACCTGAAATTTATCACAAATAGTTAAACATCTCCTTTTAAATACATGGAGATGTTTTTGATTTCGGAGATAGGGAAGGAGTATAATGAAAGGTATAATACTCTTCTAAAATCAAATTCAAAACCACGTCAGCTTCGCCTTGCCGTACTCAAGTACAGCCTGCGGCTCCTTCCTAGTTGCTCTTTGATTTTCGTGAGTATAAGGATAGTTTGGAGGTTTGACTATGAAAAAGCTACTACTAGTCCCTGGGTGCAGTGTGCTAGTTTTTATCTGCTTGCTACAAGGCGACAGAAGATACACAACTAGTCCATCAACACCGAGGAGCAACAAACCAAGAGTAACCAACTTCTTTTCACTACCCTGGCAGATTCTATCAAAAGCTCTTGCACACGAAAAAAAGCCAAGGATACAACTGTTCAATCCCCATGTCTGCTACTCTTGTAGCCATGGAAGAACTCCAGTTATCTAATCCGACTGACCAAGCTTTGATTATGAAGAACTACTCGGATTTTCAGAAGTTAATCCAATACAACACCCAAAAGTGGCAGGAAGAGTTCTCAAACTGGGCTTCTTCTATGGGGCAGTCCTATCATGAACTGGAGCATAGGAACTTTAACGATAGATTCATCAAAACAATTGAAACAACAACAGTTTCTAAAGAAAAAGTCCGATGGAATATTTTCGGAGGTGTCCAGTGACAATGCCTATGATTACTTGGTTTTGGATGCCTACTATGACAATCAAGCCAGACATTTCTACCTATTTACACTCAAGGATGGACAAAGCTGGGTCTTGTATGCCGATAAGACACTGGAAACGATCAGTGCTGCGAATTTTTGAAAGAGACTGAAAAACACAGATTTAGCACGCAAGGTTTTAGGAATTTCTGTAAAAACAAGCGTAGCTACAGAGAATGAGCCAGATACAGACTATAGTGCTCTAACAGACAAGATAAAAATAATCATGGAATCCTATTCGAGATAGTAAAAGGTGAAAGATTTAAGTCTACTAACCTAGCAACATATGGTCGTTGTATGGACTTGCAGTTCCGGATCAGATGATGCAATTTGGACAAGTGGATGGAGAAGCTATACTTTTACGTGGTTCTGACCATATTGCTGGTGCTGGTGAAAAACGGTTTTGAAATCTTAGCCTGCTATGCGAATGAAGCAGGGACAGAGGTGATTCTCTTTGGCTACAGGATGGTCACCCTACTATTTTACATACTGAGGACGGCAAGTTAGAAAAACAAGCAGGTACTTTGTGGATGCCAGGTTCATTTTGTTGATTTTTCACCAACTCGATATTGGAAGGTTTTCCAATTGAGTAGAGATGAGACACTCTTACAGGCAGTGTTTCTCGTGACCTATTCTATATAAAAGTTCTCCA
>BNJU01004656.1_pt1 | contig 20330 bp, 19 predicted proteins | sample 8539281 | NCBI WGS metagenome assembly BNJU01 (sample SAMD00202456, study PRJDB9452) | human saliva metagenome | isolation source: human saliva | place: Japan
AAAGCTACCACATAACCGCAGATAACAAGTATTGTACCTGAAGTAAGTATGGAGTGCATACTGAACTTGGTCATCTTTATTGCGGATTCTTTCTTATTAAGTCTCTTTCTAAGCTCTCTGTAGTTTGAAATGGAAAGTATGGCATAGTCTACAGTCGCACCCAGCTGAATACTGCTCACAACTATATATCCTATAAAAAGCCAGCTTCGTTCCATATATATGAAAAAAACTCATATTTACAAAAAAATAGCCATTTCAATAGGTATCATAGCAAGTACGGCAAGAAGTACCGACTTAAATGAGAATGCGACTACTAAAAATACTCCAAGCAATGATAAATTATTTACCTTATTATAGTCTTCCTTAAGTATCTTTTCCATATCCATAGTGGCGTAGGTATTACCTGTAATATAGTTCTCATTCGGATAATACTCATTTACTATCTGCTTTATCTCATTTGCCGAGCTGTACGCAAGCTTACTCTCACCCTTGGTTTTTGTGAATACAAGTATTCTGGCGTATCCGTCCTTGTGTAATAAGCTTACAGTATCACTTGGAATGATTTTTTCAGGTATTCCGTCAGGCAGTGTATCCGCCAAGGATGTGACACTTTTTACATAATCAAGAGACTTTAACTTCTCCGCCAGCGCCTTCTCCGTAACATTGCTTGTAGCAGGTACCAATATAACATTCAGATTTGACCTGCCGAATACCTTGTTTATCTCCTCACTGTGTTCATATAAGGAAGTGCCTTCTCCTGCACCTACGGCATCATTTCCATACATAAAGTTGGTCATTCCCTGTGCCATGTATGAAGGAATCAGTATAACAAGTGCAAATATAAAAAATCCCTTTGAAACCTTGTTTACAAACTTTGATGTCTTGTCAAATTCAGGTAAAAATTCTCTATGTCTTGTCTTTTCAATTATAGGCATCCAGCTCAGTATCAGTGAAGGCATAAAAAATACTATAGAAAAGATGGAACATACAATTCCCTTTGCCAGTACGATACCGAGGTCAAAGCCCATTGAAAATTTCATTATTACAAAGACTATAAATCCTACAAATGTGGTAAGTGAGCTTGCCGAAATAGTCTTTATAGATGTTCTGAGCGCATTCTTTAGCGCAATTGTCTTATCTGCTTCCTTTTTTTGTTCCACCTTATATGCATTCAGCAAAAATATTGAATAGTCCATAGACACCGCAAGCTGTAATACCGCCGACACATTGTTTGTAATAAACGAGATACTGTTTAAAAATATATTCGTACCTCTGTTTATAAATATCGCAGTTCCGATAACGCTTAAGAAAAGTACCGGCTCAAACCATGAAGAAGTTGTCACCAAAAGTACCAAAAATACAAATATTACACCTATTGCAAGTATGAGATTCATCTGAGATGAAACTTCTTCTTCGGTAAACTTATTCTGTGGCGCGCTTCCTACCAGATAGCCCCTGTCGCCTATTATCTTTTCCATCTTATCAATTGCCTTATGTGTAAGCTTACTTGAATCACCCTTTACAAAAGTTATATCCATTACAGCCTTATTATCCTTATAATAATCAGATACGTCATCATATTTCATAAAGCTGTTTGACTCATAGACATTCTCTGTAGTGTCAAGCCAAAGTATCCTGTCCACACCTTCGACCTTTTCAAGCTGCTGCTTAATGGCATTAGCCTCATATATTGTGACATCCTTCAGCATCAGTCTGGCAGTTCCCGGATATCCGAATGTCTCTTCCATCTTATTTATTGCAGCCTTTGAAGGTGCACTTGCAGGTAAATACTTAGTCAAATCATAGTTTATATTTACAAACGGTGTAAAAAGAAGTGAAATAAAGAGCAAGATCAAAAAAACTCTCCTTATTCCTTTATTATGATCTACAATAAAACCTGCAAAATCCTTTTGGTTTGTTTCCTTCATATCATCCAACCTCTCTAAAACTTCATTAACAGGATGTAAGTATATTGCAAATAGACACTTTTGTAAATATCAACATTAGAACTTTAATAGACACTTGTCTATAAAATGATTTTTTTATATTTTTTTAATCTTGTAAAAGTATAAAAATATGGACTATAATACGAAAAATGATTTTTGTAAAGGAGAAGTATGAGACATCTTTTAAACCCGTTGGATTTTTCTGTTGAAGAAACTAATAAGCTTTTGGAGCTTGCTATTGATATTGAAAACAACAGGGATAAGTATTCCAAATTTGTGAAGGAAAAAAATTAGCAACTTTGTTCTATGAGCCAAGCACACGAACCAGACTTTCATTTGAAGCTGCTATGCTTAATTTGGGAGGTAGCGTACTTGGCTTTCATTCTGCCGACTCGTCATCTGCGGCAAAGGGCGAAAGTGTTGCAGATACTATCAGAGTCATCTCATCATATGCCGATATAGCGGCTATGCGTCATCCAAAAGAAGGTGCACCGCTGGTTGCAAGCAAGTTTTCTTCCATTCCGGTAATCAATGCAGGAGACGGAGGACATCAGCATCCTACACAGACACTTACAGACCTTCTTACAATCAAGAGACTTAAAGGAGATATAGCAAATCTTACTGTGGGACTTTGCGGCGACCTTAAGTTCGGCAGAACTGTACATTCTCTTATCAACGCTCTTATAAGATATCCGAATATCAAATTTGTTCTTATTTCTCCGGAAGAGCTGAAAGTTCCCGACTATATCAGAGACGATGTACTCAAGGCCAACAATATAGAGTTTGCCGAGGTAACAAACCTTGACGAGGCTATACCTGAACTTGATATACTCTATATGACCAGAGTGCAAAGAGAGCGTTTCTTCAATGAAGAGGACTATATTCGTTTGAAAGATACCTATATACTTGACAAGAAAAAACTCTCACATGCAAAGAAAGATATGTACATACTTCATCCACTTCCAAGAGTAAATGAAATCAGTGTTGAGGTGGATAACGACCCGAGAGCCGCATACTTTAAGCAGGCACAGTTTGGCGTATATGTAAGAATGGCTTTGATTCTCACTCTTTTGGAGGTAATATAATGTTAAATATAAGCGGATTAAGTGAAGGCGTGGTACTTGACCATATAGAGGCAGGTAAGAGCCTTGATATATACTATAATTTAGGACTTGACAAGCTGGATATCCCTGTTGCTATCATAAAGAATGCCAAGTCAAAAAAGATGGGTAAAAAAGATATCATAAAGATAGAGGGTGATGTGCTTAATTTGATTGACTTTGACGTAATCGGATATATCGACCACAATATCACAATCAATGTTATAAAAAATAATGCTATAGTTGAGAAAAAGACTGTTTCATTACCTGAGAAGATAACCAACATCATCAAATGTAAGAACCCGAGATGTATCACATCTATCGAGCAGGAGCTTCCTCATATCTTCTATCTTTCAGATAAGGAAAACGAGGTATATCGCTGTATCTACTGTGAAGAAAAGAGAAAAAAGAAAAAATAAGACTATAAAAAAGGGGGTGTGAAAAAACTCTATTGAGTTTTTTCGCATCTCCCTTTTTGCAATTATTGTGTATAAATGACTGAAATCATACTCAAAAAAGCGCACTCCCCCTACCCCATAGAAATTCTTTTTTTGAATCTATGCGGCAGTTCTGTTTCTTGTCTTTTTTTTCTGATATTTATATAAATTATGGCCTATCGCCACGAGTAAAACTTCCGGTTTGACTGAATGAATACCTCTTCGGACAATTCTCTTGTACCAACGGTCGCTTTTTATAATTTCGAAAGTGCCTTCTGCTTGTATCGACCGGTTCATTCTTAATAACGCACCGTGGATACTTTCCTGGTTTTCGATTACTTCCTGATGCATGGAAGTTAGTTCCTGATTGATCCGAACGGTTCGATTCTTATCTGTCTTCTTACATTTCTTTGCATATGGACATCCGCTACAATCTTCGCATTCATACAGTTCTTCCTTTCGTCCGTACTGATTTCCCCTCACATTTTTTCTGCATAAAAAACGGAATGCTTTATCGTTAGGACATCTCATGACTCCTTGCTCATCAATTCTGAAGTTAACTGCACGAAATGGATCTTCATGATATTTCCGATCCTTAGTTTCCTTTTTAAACATTGGAAATTTCATATACTTTTCAATTCCGTTCTGTTCACAGAGAATATAATTGTTGTATGAGCCATATCCGGCATTTGCCACAGGATATTTGGGATAGAATCCATAAGTTTGTTTGAAGTGCTCCATCAAAGGAACAAAGCAATCCATATCCGAACGATAATGGTTCACGTCAACAACTGCAATATATTCATCTGCTACACCAATCTGTACATTATATGCCGGCAGAAGCTGATCATTGCCCATGTAATCCGTTTTGATACGCATAAAGGTAGCTGAGTTATCTGTTTTAGAGTAACTGTTTCGGTTAGAACCACAGATTTCTATTTTTTGTATGTATTCTTGAAGTTTATGACAGAACATAATCAAGTGTTCATAATGACGCTGTTCCTTGGATTTTCGCTTTCCGCTTCCGTAAACAAATGTACTTGTATCCAGTTCCCATAAAAGTACCAGCTGCTCAACGATTTCATTCAGATAATCCGGTACATACTCCGGGTTTGTTGTGATCTGCACCCCGCTCCATACGATTTCTGCATTAATTTCCTCAATCTCCGCAGTGATTTTTTCGTAAAGCTTGTAACGGAACTTTTCGGTAGCCTTCTTCCATACCCAGGTATACTTGTTTGCGTTTGCTTCAAATTTGGAGCCGTCGATATATATCTGTAGAGATTATTATCCCCCTTCACCTTATAAATCACTTGAAATTTTATACATTTCGAGTGATTTATAAATAATCCGCTAAAGGCATTTATATATTTCTTTGAAAGCAAACCTCTTCATAATTTTGAAAGCAAACCTCTTCATAATTTTTGTTGATTTTTTTCACAGAAATGTGATATGTTACTTTAGGTAAGGAGGGTTATAAAATGTCAGTAAGCTATAAAAAAACTTCAACATATATTGATAGAAAGAGATATTTCTCATTCCCAGCTTATGAGGAATGCCAATATATCTGCTAACATTATTAGCAAAATCAAAACTGGTCAATATATCGCCCTTGACAAAGTAGAGAGCATTTGCAATGCATTAGAATGCACACCAAATGATATCTTGGTTTTTTTACCAGAAAATGACGTGAATGATAATTCTCACAAAGAAGGAGACAATTAAAATGAATTACATTGGCTCAAAATATTCTTTATTAGATTTTTTAGAAACAACAATAGAAGAAGTTACTGGATATAAAAAAATGGAGACAATTATATTTTTGCTGATTTATTTGCCGGAACTGGAATCGTAGGTCAAACATATAAAGCAAAAGGATGCACCGTTATTTCTAATGATATTCAGTACTATAGTTATGTCCTGAACAAGCATTATATAGAAAACATTCCAGAACTTGACACAAGTTTATTAGCCACACTCAACGCGCTTGAACCAGTTGAAGGTTTTATATACAAAAATTATTGTGAGGGATCTGGTTCTAGTAGAAATTATTTTACCAATGAAAACGGAATGAAATGTGATGCTATAAGAATAGAACTCGAGAGGCTACATTCAACAGGTCAAATCAATGACCATTTATATTTTTATTATTTAGCCAGCCTCGTAAACTCAATTGACAAATATGCAAATACAGCTTCCGTATATGGTGCCTTTTTAAAGCATATCAAAAAATCTGCTCAAAAAGATTTTCAATTAGAATTATTACCAGTAGTTTCAGGCAGTATCGGTGAAGCATATAACGATGATATTAATATATTAGCCAGAAAGATACATGGAGACGTATTATACCTCGACCCACCATATAACGCTAGACAATATTGTTCTAACTATCATGTACTCGAAACAATAGCAAGGTATGATAACCCCGAATTAAGCGGAGTTACTGGACTCCGTGATTCTTCAGACCAAAAAAGCAAATTCTGTTCCAAGAGGACTGTTTCAGAAACATTCGAAGACTTAATCAAAAATGCTCAATTCAAGTATATATTTTTGAGTTATAACAACGAAGGTCTTATGAGCCTTGATACCATAAAAGAGATAATGTCACGCTACGGAGAATATAGTTTCTTTACTAAAGAATATAGACGTTTCAAAGCAGACAAGGATGAAAATAGAAATATTGCAGCCGGCTCTACTACTGAGTACCTGCATTGCCTAATAAAACAATAGGAGGAACTAGATGGCAAGATATAATGATTTAGACCCTGGACAATGGAAAGAATATGATGATATTAATACCGATTCTCTATGGATAATAGATAAACGCGATAATTCCGGCGCTCATACCGGAGACTATCACGGCAACTTTGTTCCACAAATACCACATCAATTATTTACTCGATATACCAAAAAAGGGGATTGGATTCTTGATCCATTTATGGGAAGTGGTACTTCTTTGATAGAGGCACAACGTATGGGAAGAAATTCTATCGGTATCGAATTACAAACAGAGGTTGCCCGCGAATCCTATGACAGAATACAAACAGAGCACCGTGACGATTGTTCTGTAAAAGTAATTCCTGGAGATAGTCGAACCATTAATATGGATAGAGTAATGGAAACAATAGGTATAAAAAAATTGCAATTTGTAATTATGCATCCACCATATTGGGACATTATCAAATTTTCAGATAATAAAAATGATTTATCAAACACCGAAAGTCTCGAGGAATTTCTAGATTCATTTGGAGAAGTGATTGATAATTCAACTAAATATCTTGAAAAAAACAGATATTGTGCCAGCGTTATAGGCGATAAATACGCAAATAGTCAAGTAGTGCCTCTTGGTTTTCATTGTATGAATAAATTCATAGAAAAAGGATTCTTACTTAAGGCAATTCTTGTAAAAAATTTTGGTGAAACCAAAGGTAAGGCCAATCAGCAGGGGATTTGGCGTTATCGTGCCATCACAAATGACTTCTACATTTTCAAACACGAATATATCTTTGTATTTAAAAAGGTGAAGTAGCTACTTGACTAACTCATCTTTAATTTAATGATGCAACAAAATCACAAAGCATTCTGTCTTATGTGCCAAGAGATTATTATTTGAATGTTTATACTTAAACTCAATTTGCATAGGTTTGTTAAAATCTATGTTTCTTAACTGTTCCTCAATTTGATTTGATGTAACATCTGAATCAAGGTAGATTATTAACAGTCTTGGTTCTTCTCCAAATCTCTCTTCGTCTTGATTTTCATACATACTAATTGCAACCAATGAAGGATTATTTATTGCAATATCTCTATAGTCATCACCGCATTGATTCTGAAACGCTTTTCCAACGCTTTTGGAAACCTTCTGATCGTATGGCATTCCGTTAATATAAAAATCCACTCCCCTATTATTGCCAAATGTAGGTATAACATTTTCATTTTGAAATATCAAAAATTCTATGTAATCATTTCGCAAAGCATTTATATTTTTTATTCGTCTAAACACAATTGATTCTTTGGAAATAATTGCATCCTTCGCATCTTCAGTTAATTCACTATTTCTATTTAATTGATGCACATGCTGGTCAAAATTCATCGCAGAAAAAGGCCACTCAAAATCGCCAAGTTGCTTCTCCTCCCAGGCAGCTATAGCTTCATCTATCATTTCTCTGCAACCTGAAATATATGCATATTTATCTGTATTCATAAACATTTCTCTTATAACAGATTTCGATATATCATAATTCCATGTATCAATAATCTGATTGTCAATTTTAGATGCTGTTTTTTCAATTGGTGCACTACTACCAGTACGATTAAACAACCTCTTTAGATACTCCAATTTATTCTCTTTATTCTGAAATATCTTTTTTTATTTCAACAGCAGTAATATTATCAGTAAGCATACTTTTTTTCCTCCTAATCTAGATGAATAATGTCAATTTTTAGTCTATATTCATTTCCTGCATCTTCGATAACGCGTTCATTTAGCCCATATTCTTTTATATAATTCATATATGAAGAAATACGTTGTCTCATTAAATCAAAGTTATTTTTTTCATAACCATATTTTCGTGAGAGGTATTTGCATCACAAACAACATACAATCTATTCAACATTTTTTTCCTACTCTGCTGTGATTGATTTACATAATACCAACGAATCATTTCATCTTTTCCAGCTCTTGTTTTTAAATTATATGGTCTTGAAGATAACTTTGCTAGATATACTGTCAGTTTTACGTCAAATGGAATGTCATCAATATAAATATCTACATCGTGGTTGAATTTATCCGTTTCATGAACTGCACCGTAATCGCAAAAAATATACTCACAGTATATTGATATCATATAAATTGTACCAGCGATGCAACACATAATCTCTATCAACGCGTGTTCGCTTAATTTCTATCATACAGTCCTCCAAGCTTTTCATTTGATATATAAAATTGGTACTCCTATCAAAAGAATTGTTCTGCATTTTCCACTTAGAAGATATAATATCCATATTATCTTTCAAATCTTTTTCTAGCTGTGGATTCATTTTTCTCCTCCTGCTTAAATAAGTCCTAGTCTGAACAGTTCCATTACACCTTTCATATTGAACCTGAACTTAAAACAGTTTCTATTTCTGTGTACCTGAAACTCTCCCATACTTATTCCGCAATACTTAAGAGTATTTGATTCATTCCAACTTTTTAACGACTGAGTAAATGTAAATTTATTATTATCCCAAACAGGTGGCTGAGCCTTTCCTAAAACCACATAATTGTTTAACGGATTAGAATAATTATCCAAATTAAAGAAATGAAGATAATAATCACAATCAAATAGATTTCTCCAGTACATATCAACCACTGCTGCTGTATTGTTCATAGAAACTTTTTTAAAGATATATGATCTGTTTTCGTAAGTATCTATCATACCCTCTGCAGCCAACTCATCTCTCAAGCTAAAATCATCAAAATATCTTTCTAAATATGTAAAATATGTTTCTGCTGTTGGCTGACCAATCATCTGTGGTGCAACTTTTCCCAAGCCTTCTTGGTTTGTTTTTACTGAAAGAGTTTTTTTTCCAGTTAAAACAAAATCTACGGGATTTTGACCTTCTGCAATGTGGTCCACAGGAGCTGGAATTCCTTCTCTATTAAAAATTTTTTTTACATTGTCATTCCTCAAAAGTAAATCTACTATCTCTTTTTCAGAACGTGATTTATAATATGGATTAATCTTAACTCCATAACTCTTTGCTATTGCAACTTCTGCTGATATTCCAATCGATTCATTATTAACTGCCATCTATTCTTCCTCCTTAAATAGTAAATAAGTTTCAATCTCTAGTGCATCTGCTATTTTTTGTACATTACCTAACGAAATACTTCTCTGAAAACGCTCTACATCACTAATATAAGTTCTATGTAATCCAGATATTTCAGCAAATTTTTCTTGAGAAATATTCTTTTCTTCTCTATATTTTCTAAGATTTGTTCCAAAAACCTTTAATATATCCACGCCACTTGCCTCCTTTCATAGATACCCTTAAATTTAGTTTTAAGAAGACAAAAAGTCTACAGATAATAAGTGAAGTTGACGTGAATCAACATAAAGAAACCACAATACCGGTAGTCTTACTACCAACGATTGTGGCTTTTATCATCTCTATTCACTTAAGCATCCAACCTTGTCCCCTTAGTAGTAAGGTCTGTAGTATCGCTCTTTACATCTGCCTTATTATGCCCTGTCTTGCCCAAGTTTGCAAAGGGTTGCTTGCATATCCAACTGACCTGCCATGGCAGATAAAAAGTATTTTTGTCATAATTATATCCCTAACCAATAACAACAAAGCCCTTCTATAGGCATATATTTAAGATACTCTTTTTCTCGCTTTTTCAATTCTTTATATTCTATTTTTTCCTGTTCACTCATATTTATTTCCATTCCTTTCGCTTTGCTCAAGGCACAAAACGTTATGAAAATGTTTCCTTGAGCTTATTTTTTATTTATAATTCTTCTTGTAGGGAACTCGGTATACTACAAATCACGGGGAGGTGAGTGGGCTGTCCGGCTTGCCGGATGACCGCATATTTATATGTGTGGTTCGCCTTTTCAAGCACAAATAAGTGTGTCGTTGAACACGTAATCTTATCTTTGTATAAACAATCTCGTTTATGGCTTAGGCGTTCAGTCAATGCCGTCTCTCCCTATAATCTCTAATGAATCTTCTGATTCTGAAAGGAGTCCCTATGTCTTTAAAAATCGTCTACAAAATCTGCTGTGGTATTGATGTCCACAAGACTTTTGTAGTTGCCTGTATCGCTTCTACAAACGATATAGGTGTCACTTCTTATGAGAGCCACCGGTTTTCTACCTACACGAGCGGTCTGAAAACTTTGCTACAATGGTTACTCAACCGGAATTGCAAGGATGTCTGTATGGAATCTACCGGTAAATACTGGATTCCTGTTTATAACATCTTAGAAAATGACTGTTCGATTGTCCTTGCTCATCCCAAATATGTTAAGGCTATACGTGGAAAGAAAACTGACAAGAAAGATGCCAAATGGATTGCTGACCTGTTCAAGCATGATCTTGTTGCCGGTAGCTTTATGCCGCCCGCTGACATCCGCCAGCTCCGTGACCTTATGCGTTACCGTTTCAAACTGACCTGCTTTCAATCAAGCGAAAAGAATCGTTTGCAGAACTGTCTCACGGTTTCCAATATCCAGTTGGGAAACGTTGTTTCGGACACCTTCGGCAAATCTGCTCAGGCGATACTGGATAAACTTTTGGAAAATCCCGCAGATACATCTTTTGACCTTGAACCCCTTGTTTACAAAAGTTTGAAAAAGAAACTTCCTCAACTCCGTGACGCTATTGACGGTTATATCACTCCGGAACAAGCCGGCAAACTTAAGGTTATCAAATCTCATTATGAAAACTTGGAATCCCGGAAAGCAGAGCTTGAAGAACTCATTCTTGCGCTCGCCGCTCCCTATCAGCAGGAACTTGCCATTCTCCAAACCGCTCCCGGTATCCGTAGCGACTTTACTGCCATCGGAATCATTTCCGAAATCGGTACCAATATGGAGGCTTTTCCTTCGGCGAAACACTTATGCTCATGGGCCGGTCTTACTCCGACCAACAATGAAAGTGCAGGGAAGAAAAAATCTGTCCGGGTTTCCAAGGCCGGATGCTATATCAAACCACTGCTGGTGCAATGTGCCAACGCTGTTGTTACCAGCAAAAAGCATCCGGAAATTCGCAACCGCTATCTCCGTCTCAAAAAGCGTCGCGGTCACAAGAAAGCAATCATTGCCATTGCAAGAATGCTTCTGACTGCATTATATCATATGCTGAAGAACGGTGAAAACTATAATGCGGAACTTTATCGAAAATCCTATTTGCCTCCTGTTGACCGGGAAATCACTGTAGAACAGGCAATTATCATCGCAAGGAATCAAGGTTATAAAATCAAGTCAGCAACTGCATAGCCTTAACTCTTAATATTCAATTTTTAAAGCAGCCACCGAAAGATGGCTTGTTTGCGATGCGATTAAGGTAATGGATACCCTCTACTTTTCATTTTCAATCTTTTACCTCTTTATAAAGCAAATCTTCACTCATATAAACATTAATCTCCATACCAATAAGCTCATCATATAATTTATCTATTTCATCTTCAGATATATCCACACTAAGAGAGCAAGGGATCTCTTTTACAAACCCAAGTTTATATAGATTATAGTCTTCAACTATTATTTTAATCTCCCAATCAGGTCTTAACTCTGATAATAATGCTTTTATATAATTCAGCTAATGATTTTTTTGAATATTTTTTTATAATCATAATATCATCTTCTCCTTAAACCGCACATTTCCAATCCTAATTTAGGGCAAGTATGAGGTCTTTTCTCCATAGAGAAATGTATATGTATTTCGGTAGTAGTATGGTAAATATTTTTAATTATAGCCCCTTTTAAATCTAATAGTTCCAGTGTATAATATTTGTTAGGCATAGTAGCAACTCCTTTCTTTAATTTTGGTGATTTAAGTATAAACGGAAAATGCTTCTATGCCTATTCTTTTTTATCTTACCCCCATCTAAAGTTTAGAACCTAAAGTATTATACTAGGAAAAACACATACATATGGGTGGTAGTGCAACAGAAAGTGTACATGATTATAGAAATTCTATTATTAGAGGTATTCCTATATCCGGTAAACATACTGTCCTACATTATAGAAAACGTGGTTATCGTTATTCTTGCTGTAATAAACGTTTTTATGAGGATTTTCCTTTCTCTGGAAAGTATTTTCGCACCACTCTTAGACTTGCTTTTTATTCCCTTGCTATACTTCGTGAAACTCTTAGTATTAGCTCTATTGCAAGATTATTAAAAATATCTCCATCTTTTATTTTTAGAAGAATGAAGGATATAGACCATTCTAAGCCTAAATCTCTTCCTGAGGTGCTATCTATTGATGAATTTAGAGGTAATTGTGGTGGACAGAAATTCCAAGCTATACTTACTTATATTAAAAAACATAACCTTGTAGATATTCTTCCTTCAAGGTCTGTTGTTTGTCTTATAGACTATTTAAAGAGCTTTAAAGACAGGCATAAAGTAAAATATTTTGTTATAGATATGAATAGAGTATATAGAGATATAGCAAAGAGCTTGCTTCCTAATGCTACTATAGTTATTGATAGATTTCATGTTGTAAGATATATTACATGGGCTTTAGAAAATGTACGAAAAAGGGAAAGTAAGAAAATGCATCCTTCTAGGCAAAAATATTTTAAAAGAAGCCCAAAATTACTACCGGCACATAGAAATAAACTATCTGATGATAATCTTGATGCTGTAGATGTAATGATTAGTTTTTCTTCTGACCTGGCTACTGCCTACTATTTAAAAGAACTTTTTTATAATTTTATGGCGTCTAAAAGTAAAAATGAAGCTATACCTAAGCTAAAAAAGTTTTTACTATCTGCAAGTGTTAGTGGACTTGCTGAGTTTAATGCAAGCCTTACTATGCTTGATAACCGGAGAACCTATATACTAAATTCATTCGATTGTCCTTATAGTAATGGCTTTACTGAAGGAACCAATAATGAGATTAAAGTTATAAAAAGAAATGCTTACGGTTATAGAATCTTTAAGAACTTTAGAAACCGTATTTTCTTCTATGTTAAAAAGGGGATATGAAAAAACTCGATTGAGTTTTTTCGCATCTCCCTTTTTGCACTTATTGTGTATAAATTACTGGAATCATACGCAAAAGAAGCACACTTCCCCTACCCCATAGAGATAGAATCCATAAGTTTGTTTGAAGTGCTCCATCAAAGGAACGAAACAATCCATATCCGAACGGTAATGGTTCACGTCAACAACTGCAATATATTCATCTGCTACACCAATCTGTACATTATATGCCGGCAGAAGCTGATCATTGCCCATGTAATCCTTTTTGATACACATAAAGGTAGCTGAGTTATCTGTTTCAGAGTAACTGTTTCGGTCAGGACCACAAATTTCAATTTTTTGTATGTATTCTTGAAGTTTCTGACAGAAAGTAGTCAAGTGTTCATAATGACGCTGTTCTTTGGATTTTCGCTTTCCGCTTTCGTAAACAAATGTAATTGTATCCAGTTACCATAAAAGCACTAGCTGCTCAACGATTTCATTCAGATAATCCGGTACATACTCCGGGTTTGTTTTGATCTGCCCCCCTCTCCATGCGATTTCTGCATTAATTTCTTCAATCTCCGCAGTGATTTTTTCGTAAAGGTTGTAACGGAACTTTTCCGTAGCCTTATTCCATACACAGGTATATTTGTTTGCGTTTGCTTCAAACTTGGAACCGTCGATGTAGAGATGTTTTAGATCTACATGCTCCTCGTTAAAGATAGCATGATTTATGTCGTTAAAAATGTTTTCAATCTTGTCTTGAAGTATTCATTGATGAAATATCCAAAGGTTCTGTATGACGGAGTCCGATGATCCATGAGATACATGAACCTGATATTAACTTTGCAGTTGTCTTCCAGTTCTCTCAGAGAGCAGTAACCGCTAGTCATAAATCCGAAAAGTACTGTTTTTAACATGTTAACCGGATTATATCTGAGTCGTCCGGTTGTATATCTGAGTCGTCCGGTTGTGTACTCCGGAATATCCGTCAGATACTTGTTTAAATCGATTCCTCCCATCAATCTGTCAAATGTTAAAACAGGATTCAGCGGATCCAAACAATCTGAAAGAAATAGTGGTAAATATCCTTGTTTTGAATTACAATAAGTGTTGTGTAAAGTTTTCATTGCAAGTTAATTTCACCACAAAAATAGGATCTTTCGCATGATCGAATGGTCCTATTTCTTTTAGGTACTTATTTCACAACCCATTTTTATTATTGCATTGAAGGTTTAACCTTTAATCACCCTATATTTAATATAAAAAATGCCGAATTCGCATTAAGCAAATTCGACATCAATATCACTATACCAATATAGCCTTCTTTATTTCAACCTTTTCCGGCAGTCCCTTTATCTCTCTTAGAATCTTCATGAACTCTTTGCCTGTTATTGTTTCCTTTGTTATAAGGAATTCAGCCAGCTTATCCATTACATCTCTGTTTTCACTGAGTATTCTAAGAGCTTCATCATAGCTGTTTTTAAGGATTCTCATTACCTCATTGTCTATTTCGGTAGCTGTAGTATCTCCGCAGTCAAGTACAGCTCTGCCTGAGAGATACTGGTTCTCAACCTTTGCAAGACCTATAAGGCCGAATCTCTCGCTCATACCGTATTGAGTAACCATGGCTCTGGCAATAGAAGTGGCCTTTTCAATATCATTTGAAGCACCTGTTGTCACAGAATCAAATACTATCTGCTCCGCCGCTCTACCTCCGAGAGTACTTACAATCATATCCTCAAGTTCTTTTTTAGACTTCAGATATGTCTCCTCCTCAGGCACATACATTACATAGCCCAAGGCTCCCATAGTTCTCGGTACAATGGTAATCTTTTGAACAGGTTCGGAGTTCTTTTGAAGAGCCGATATAAGAGCATGTCCCACCTCATGGTATGACACAATCCTTCTCTCTTCCTGATTAAGTACTCTGTCCTTTTTCTCCTTGCCGACAAGTACCACCTCTACGGCTTCAAAAAGGTCTTTTTGCTTTACAGCCTTTCTACCCTTCTTTACAGCCAATATGGCAGCCTCATTTATCATATTTGCAAGGTCGGAACCCACCGCACCTGATGTGGCAAGTCCGATAGCCTCAAGGTCTACAGAGTCGTCCATCAACACATCTTTTGAATGTACTTTAAGGATTGCAACTCTACCCTTAAGGTCCGGTCTTTCTACAATCACTCTTCTATCAAATCTGCCCGGACGAAGCAGCGCCGGGTCAAGTATCTCAGGTCTGTTTGTGGCTCCGAGTACTATAAGTCCCTTGGAAGAGTCAAAGCCGTCCATCTCTGAAAGAAGCTGATTGAGAGTCTGTTCTCTCTCATCATTTCCTCCTCCCATCCTTGAATCTCTGCTCTTACCTATGGCATCTATCTCGTCTATAAAAATGATAGCAGGTGCCGCTTCCTGTGCCTGTTTGAATAGGTCTCTTACTCTTGAAGCACCTACACCGACAAACATCTCAACGAAGTCGGAACCTGAGAGTGAAAAGAAAGGTACATCCGCTTCTCCGGCCACAGCCTTTGCAAGCAGGGTCTTTCCGGTTCCGGGAGGTCCTACCAAAAGAGCGCCCTTTGGAAGCTTGGCTCCAATCTTGGTATATTTCTCAGGATTGTGCAAAAAGTCGACTATCTCAGTCAAAGACTCCTTTGCCTCATCCTCACCGGCTACATCTTTGAATGTAATACCGGTTTCTTTTTGAACATATACCTTGGCATTGCTCTTTCCGACTCCCATGAATCCACCGCCGCCCATTCTCTTCATCAGGAAATTCATCATGAGTACAAAGAATATAAACGGCAGAATAAAGCTTAAAAACGACAATATTGCGGAGGTGGTCTCAAACCTTTCCATAGTAGCGGGTACATTGGCGGCATAAAGTCTGTCAACCAATGTATCATCCTCTATTCTGACAGTCTTATAAACCGTCATTGATGAGTAATCCGAAAGATTAGGCTAACCTTGATTTCAATAGAATTTGCCATCACCTTCACAGATTCAACCTTGCCGTCATTTACCATTTTCATAAACTCGGTATAGGGTACTTCCTTTGTGGTAGCACTCTTTAATCTGCTTTGAGAGCAGACTTACCGCAAAAATGCAATGGCGGCCGCAATTATAAGTATTATTATCGTCCTGTTATTAAGGCCATTGGATTCATTTTTGTGTTTTTTTATCCATACACTTCCTTTCTATTTTATTTTTGCTCTTATTATAATTTATAAGAGAACCTGCCTCTACGATGGATTTTTTTCGGCATCAGTCATTTCAGCGATGTTTAAACTGATTTCTTTTTATATCATTACCTATTATATAGGCAGGAATTTTTGACATATCACCCCTTAGATGTGACTTGATATTCGGTACGAAGATATAATCTCCCACTTCAAAAATCAGGTTCGGCATCCAAAAGGAAAGGCAGCATACCCCAGTTCATAACATTTGAACGGTATCTCTTTGTGGCATACTCTTTAGCAATATTTGCAAGTCCGCCTATTACTCTTTGGCAACTTGCAGCCTGCTCTCTGGCTGAACCGTCACCCGGCTTCTTTGCATAAATCATGCTGCCTATCTCCGTATCGTTTGCAACTATATTTGAAAAGTCTTCAATTGTCTTTATCTTATCAAAGACATCGGCTAATTCGGCATTGTCCTTTAAAATATCGGCTCCGCTTCTTCTTGCCTTCTCTATAACATCCACCTTCTTGCTTCTGCCTACATATTCAGGATCTCTTCTTGAAAGTGTAAACTCCGCAAGTCCGAGCGGATTTGATCTGTATGAAGATGTCTCACCTGAAGGTATAAGCTCATCTGTAGTTGTAACATCGTCAAGTATCTTTGAGCAGACTTTTAAAAGTATATTGTCTGTAAGGGCAGTCATCTCAGGCCAGTCCTTGATATTAGGACCGTATACCAGATTGCTCTCCTCATGTGCATTACCGAATCCGTTATATACTCTGTTTTTGTATATTGTATCATCATAGTGGTACTCAGGCACAACATAGTCGTCCGCATACTCTGTAGCAGGTGTTAAGATGCCTTTATTTCTTGCAGTTGCAGCTACAGACCTTGCGTCCATAAGCGCTACTGCGGACATCTGTCCCGAACCCGGCTTTGAACCCTCTCTGTTAGGGAAGTTTCTTGTAGTATGTCTTATTGACAATCCGTTGTTTGCAGGTGTATCTCCGGCACCGAAACAAGGACCGCAAAAAGCTGTCTTTACAACGGCACCGCTCTCCATAAGATCTGCAACCGCACCGTTTCTTGTAGTCTCTATAAATACCGGCTGTGATGAAGGATATACATTTAAGTTAAACTCATCAAAACCTGTACTGTATCCTTTAAGTATATGTGCGGCTTCCATCACATTTGAGTATGTACCGCCTGCACAACCTGCTATGATACCCTGTGATACACGAAGCTTTCCGTTCTCGATTTTATCAGCAAGCTTTAAGCCCTTTCCGGCCTCTCCGCCAATCTTTATCGCCTCAACTTCGACCTCATGTAACAAATCTTCCAAGTTTTCATTAAGAGTATCTATCTCATAAACATTGCTAGGATGGAAAGGCAGTGCAATCATAGGCTTTATTGTGGACAGATCTACATATACCACTCCGTCATAGTATGTCACATCTGCAGGCCTTAACTGCTTGTAATCGCCTACTCTTCCGTGTACACTTAAAAACTTCTTTGTATCCTCATCAGTCTCCCAAACGGATGACAGACAGGTGGTCTCGGTAGTCATTACATCTACACCGTTTCTGTAATCTGTAGTCATAGACGCGATTCCCGGTCCTACAAACTCCATTATCTTATTCTTTACATAACCGTTTTTGAACACCGCACCTATAATTGCAAGTGCGATATCCTGCGGTCCCACACCTGCCTTCGGTGCTCCCTCAAGATAAATTGCAATTATTTCAGGTCTGTTTACATCATATGTATCCTGTAAAAGCTGTTTTACAAGCTCTCCTCCGCCTTCACCTATAGCCATTGTTCCAAGCGCCCCGTATCTGGTATGTGAATCCGAACCCAGTATCATCTTGCCGCAACCTGCAAACGCCTCTCTCATATACTGATGAATTACCGCAATATGAGGAGGTACATATATTCCGCCGTACTTTTTTGCAGCCGAAAGCCCGAACATATGATCGTCTTCATTTATAGTTCCACCTACTGCACAAAGTGAATTGTGACAATTGGTCAAAACATAAGGCAGCGGAAATTTTTCCATACCGCTTGCCTTGGCTGTCTGTATTATTCCTACAAAGGTAATATCATGTGAAGCCATAGCATCAAACTTAAGTCTGAGCTTGTCCATATTTCCCGATGTATTGTGAGCCTTCAATATATTATAAGCAATACTTCCCTTTCTTGCCTCTTCCTTATCTATCTCTTTTCCTGTAACCGCTTTTATTTTATCTTTATCATTTTCTTCAATAAGTGTATTACCGTTTATTAAGTAAGCACCGCCATTGTATAATTTAACCATATTTATTTCCATTCCTTTCGCTTTGCTCAAGGCACAAAACGTTATGAAAATGTTTCCTTGAGCTTATTTTTTATTTATAATTCTTCTTGTAGGGAACTCGGTATACTACAAATCACGGGGAGGTGAGTGGGCTGTCCGGCTTGCCGGATGACCGCATATTTATATGTGTGGTTCGCCTTTTCAAGCACAAATAAGTGTGTCGTTGAACACGTAATCTTATCTTTGTATAAACAATCTCGTTTATGGCTTAGGCGTTCAGTCAATGCCGTCTCTCCCTATAATCTCTAATGAATCTTCTGATTCTGAAAGGAGTCCCTATGTCTTTAAAAATCGTCTACAAAATCTGCTGTGGTATTGATGTCCACAAGACTTTTGTAGTTGCCTGTATCGCTTCTACAAACGATATAGGTGTCACTTCTATGAGAGCCACCGGTTTTCTACCTACACGAGCGGTCTGAAAAACTTTGCTACAATGGTTACTCAACCGAATTGCAAGGATGTCTGTATGGAATCTACCGGTAAATACTGGATTCCTGTTTATAACATCTTAGAAAATGACTGTTCGATTGTCCTTGCTCATCCCAAATATGTTAAGGCTATACGTGGAAAGAAAACTGACAAGAAAAGATGCCAAATGGATTGCTGACCTGTTCAAGCATGATCTTGTTGCCGGTAGCTTTATGCCGCCCGCTGACATCCGCCAGCTCCGTGACCTTATGCGTTACCGTTTCAAACTGACCTGCTTTCAATCAAGCGAAAAGAATCGTTTGCAGAACTGTCTCACGGTTTCCAATATCCAGTTGGGAAACGTTGTTTCGGACACCTTCGGCAAATCTGCTCAGGCGATACTGGATAAACTTTTTGGAAAAATCCCGCAGATACATCTTTTGACCTTGAACCCCTTGTTTACAAAAGTTTGAAAAAGAAACTTCCTCAACTCCGTGACGCTATTGACGGTTATATCACTCCGGAACAAGCCGGCAAACTTAAGGTTATCAAATCTCATTATGAAAACTTGGAATCCCGGAAAGCAGAGCTTGAAGAACTCATTCTTGCGCTCGCCGCTCCCTATCAGCAGGAACTTGCCATTCTCCAAACCGCTCCCGGTATCCGTAGCGACTTTACTGCCATCGGAATCATTTCCGAAATCGGTACCAATATGGAGGCTTTTCCTTCGGCGAAACACTTATGCTCATGGGCCGGTCTTACTCCGACCAACAATGAAAGTGCAGGGAAGAAAAAATCTGTCCGGGTTTCCAAGGCCGGATGCTATATCAAACCACTGCTGGTGCAATGTGCCAACGCTGTTGTTACCAGCAAAAAGCATCCGGAAATTCGCAACCGCTATCTCCGTCTCAAAAAGCGTCGCGGTCACAAGAAAGCAATCATTGCCATTGCAAGAATGCTTCTGACTGCATTATATCATATGCTGAAGAACGGTGAAAACTATAATGCGGAACTTTATCGAAAATCCTATTTGCCTCCTGTTGACCGGGAAATCACTGTAGAACAGGCAATTATCATCGCAAGGAATCAAGGTTATAAAATCAAGTCAGCAACTGCATAGCCTTAACTCTTAATATTCAATTTTTTTAAAGCAGCCACCGAAAGATGGCTTGTTTGCGATGCGATTAAGGTAATGGATACCCTCTACTTTTCATTTTCAATC